>JGI25127J35165_1000663_pt1 | contig 10042 bp, 13 predicted proteins | sample ETNvirenome_2_30_FD_35165 | JGI IMG/M metagenome (IMG submission 35165) | reverse complement strand
ATCCAGATAAGTATCCAGCGATATGTCATATCGATAATACATCACGAGTTCAAACCGTGAGTAAGAAAGATAATCCTGGTTATTATAGACTAATCAAGGAGTTCTACAAAAAGACTGGTTGTCCAATGGTATTGAACACAAGTCTAAACATTAAAGGACAACCGATTGTAAATGATGAGAAACAGGCAAAAGCATTTACAAAGAAATATGGAGTGAAAGTATTCTAATGACAATAGGAGTAATAGGACAAGGTTATGTTGGAACTGCAATTAAACTTGGTTTCCAAGACCACTACAAAGTATTGACATACGATAAGTTTGATTTAGCAAAGTCAACACATAGTAAGATATCTGATTTGGTTGAAGAAACGAAAGTTATATTCGTATGTGTTCCAACACCAATGAGAAAAGACGGAACTTGTTATACGGGAATAGTAGAAGAAGTAATCCGTGAGATTAATGAAACAGCAAATGACCATATCGTAGTAATTAAATCTACCGTACCACCAGGAACTACTGATAAGTTTAATCACGAGTTTTCAAATGTTACCGTGATATTCAATCCAGAGTTCTTAACGGAAGAAAACTTCTTAGATGATTTTAAGAATCAGAACAGAATTATATTGGGTGGTAGTCGTAAAGGAACAAACAAACTTAGACAAATATATTCTAAGGTGTTTCCAAAAGCAGTGATTGTTAAGACTGGTGATAAACACGCAGAAATGGTAAAGTATTTCACCAATACATTCTTAGCAACTAAAGTATCGTTTGTGAGTAAGAAAGATAATCCTGGTTATTATAGACTAATCAAGGAGTTCTACAAAAAGACTGGTTGTCCAATGGTATTGAATACTAGTCTTAACATTAAAGGACAACCAATCGTCAATGACGAAAAACAAGTAAAAGAATTTACAAACAAATATGGGGTTAAAGTATTTTGATGAAAATAGGAATTATAGGACAGGGTTATGTTGGAACAGCAATAAAACTTGGTTTCCAAGACCATTATGATATATTGACTTATGATAAGTTTGATTTAGCAAAATCAACACATAGTAAGTTATCTGATTTGGTTGAAGAGGCAAAAGTTTTGTTTGTATGTGTTCCTACACCAATGAGAAAGGACGGAACTTGTTATACAGGAATAGTAGAAGAAGTAATCCGTGAGATTAACGAAACAGCAAATGACCACATCATAGTAATTAAGTCAACGATACCACCAGGGACAACTGATAGAATTAACAAAGAGTATACACACTCTACCGTGATATTCAATCCAGAGTTCTTAACTGAGGAAAACTTCTTTGAAGACTTTAAGAATCAGAATAGAATTATCTTGGGTGGTGATAGGAAAGGAACTAACAAACTTAGACAAATATATTCTAAGGTGTTTCCTAATGCTACAATAGTCAAGACAGGAAGTAATACAGCAGAAATGGTAAAGTATTTTACTAATTGTTTCTTAGCAACTAAGGTATCTTTCGCTAACGAAATGCATTCTGTATGTGAACAGATTGGTATTGACTATGATAAGGTTGTAGAGTATGCAACTTATGATGAACGACTAGGTAAATCACATTGGGCAGTTCCAGGCCCAGATGGAGACTTTGGATTTGGTGGACATTGTTTACCAAAAGACTTATCAGCTATCATTAATACTTTTAAAACATTTGGTTTGTTAGAGGCAGTAGAACAAGTAAACGACCAAGTTCGTAATGATAGAGATTGGGAACATATGGTAGGAAGAGCAGTATTAGAGGACGATAATGATTAATAGATTAGGTTCAATCATATCCAAGAACGATGTTAGTTTAACAAATTTCAGAACTGACAATATAAATGGCCCAAGTATAATTAAAGTTCCAGACTGGATTGAAAGTCCACTTGGAAAATATTACTTATACTTTGCTCATCATAAGGGTAAACAGATAAGATTAGCATATTCAGACAATATTGAAGGCCCGTTTACCATACACAATGACGGAGTTTTAAATGTTAATCAAACTCTTGGACACGACCACATAGCAAGTCCAGATGTTCATATAGACAATGACAATAAAAAAATCATTATGTATTATCATACACCATTTGAGGACTGGCAATATACTTTTGAATCTCATTCGGATACTGGATTGACATTTGTATCTGACAATAAATCATTAGGTATGTTTTATTTTCGTGTGTTTGAATTTGACAACAGAACATTTGCTATTGCTAAAAACAGAAACACATCAGGAATCACATATGAACTAATTGACAATGAGTGGATTGTTCAAGATGAAAACTTCATACCTAATATGAGACATTGTGCAGTGTTGATACATAACAATAAGGTGTTTGTTTTTTATAGTGTCATTGGAGATGAACAAGAGTCTATATATTGTAGTGAAGTAAATGTTAACAATTGGGAAATCATACAAACAAAGTTAGTATTAAAACCGGAATATGATTATGAGGGTGTAAATTTACCAAAGTTTAAATCAACACCAGGTTCAGTAAACTATGATGTTAATCAATTAAGAGACCCGTGTATTTATCAAGAAGATAACAAAGTTTATTTATTGTATTCTTATGCAGGTGAGAGTGGTATAGCAATCGGAGAGATAGATGAGTTGGAAAGATTATAATAACAATCCAGAAGCAACTTTATTTAAAGTCTGGGGTATGAGAAGAGTTGGTAATCACGCTATAATTGAGTGGATATCAAAACATTTCAATAAAACAATTCACAACAACGATATAATAAGTGGACGACCTTGGGTAATAAAAGAATATGGGACTGGTAATGTAGTTGATTTACAGATTGATTCATATGAGGACTTTGAACCAAGACTTGATAGTGAACCAGATAGTAATACAATTTTTCTTTTAAGGGATTGGTATAATGTTTGTGCTTCTAGGCACGTGAGTGGTCGTGGTTGGACTTATAGTGCTAGACACTTCAATGGAGTTAACTATAATAGAAGTTGTTCAGAAGTTTACTTGAAGTATTGTGAGTTATATGAGAAGTATCCAGATAACTTTATATTATATAATCAGTGGGTTGAAGATGAATCATATCTTAAATCAGTTGAACAACGATATGATTGGAAACATATACCGAGAGATAATAAAATGCCTAAATCGGGTATTGGTGGTGGAAGTTCATTTAGTAATGAAGTTGTAGACCCTAAAAGATTTAATCAAAGATATAAAGATGTTATGGAAAATGATAAAGATAATTGGGAACTAATGATTAGTGATAGTAAGATAAATGACTATTGTGAAAAAATTTTTAATATGAAAGTAAAAGAATTATAATGAGAGTGGCATATACATTTAATGGATTGACCGGTGGACTAGTGGGTAAAAATTATCAACACACTGGACAAGATGACCAACCTTATATAATTAAATTAGTTCATCATTATATTAATGAGAACATATTAAAACATAATGATAATGTTGACTTCTTTATATTTAGTTGGCAGACTGAACAAGAAGAGTTGTTTAAAGAACTATACAAACCTAAGAAAAGTAAATTTCAAGAACAAATAAAATTCGAACTTCCACAACATCTATTAAATGATACTGCTAATTACAATAGACAACAAGCACATTATAGTAGGTGGTATGGATTTAAAGAAGTAATGAAACTTAAAACTGAATATGAAAATGAAAATAATTTTGTTTACGATTTAGTAATAAATGTAAGAATGGATATCTTATGGAACGAGGTTATCAAATTTGATATGTTAGAAACAGAAAAAATTCATTTAGCTAAATGTATCAACCGCCCGTATGGTTGGGGAAGTGGTGTGAATCAAAATGAAGTGTTAGACCATATATTTGCTATGTCTAGTTATAAAATAGACAAGTTATCAGAAATGTATGATTGGTTAGATGTTTATACAAAACCAGGTCAATGTCCACAATGGAATTCTATTTCACACCACTTCTTAACTATTTGGCATTTAAACGTGTTGGGTTTTCTCAATAAGGATATTATAAATTTCCCATTTGGTGTAATACACGATGAGGAACACACTAAAGAAAATGCCGGACAATATAGTATATTAAGATTTAGAAATTTAACAATAGATAAAATAAAGGAGATTACAAATGAATCCTAAAACGATATTTTGTGATTTGGACGGGACACTCGTCAAACACCCAAGTGGAGAAGGTATACTTAAAGTAACCAATCCTGAACACGAACTTGAATTATTACCTGGAACTGAGGAGTTTTTAAAATGGGTAGACCTAAATAGACATTACTTAGTAATAACAACAGGTAGAAAAGAAAGTTGTAGAGAAGCAACTATTAAACAATTACAAAGAGCTAATATCTGGTACGACCAACTCATTATGGGATTTGGTAGTGGAGATAGAGTTTTGATTAATGATAGAAAAACGGACGGAAGACAAACCGCATTCGCAATTAATTTAGAAAGAAACGGAGGAATAAAAAATGTCGAAATATGATTTTTCACACATAGAAGATAGTATGGTAAGAGATTCTCTAACTGACTATAAAGAAAAAATAGATAATGCTAAATCACACAGATTGGATATAAGTGGATATAGAGTTGAAAAGCCTTGGGGTTATGAGATTTGGTTGGAACTTAATGAGTTCTATGCTTATAAAATTATTCATATGAATAAAGGTTATCAAAGTAGTTTACAATGGCATGATAAAAAAGTTGAAACCAACTATGTTATTGAAGGTGAAGCAGAAGTTGTCTTAGAAAATGAGAACGGAGAATTAGAATCCAAAACATATAAAGTTGGAGAAGGTTGGTGTGTTCCATTAAAAACAAAACATAGAGTTATCGCAACAACCGACTATACTGCGTTAGAGTGTTCAACAGCACACTTAAACGATGTTATAAGATTTGAAGATGATTCAAATAGAACAAGTGGTAAAATTGATTCAGAACATAAAGGTAACTAATGAAAACAAGTTATTGTAATAAATGTCAATCACAAGTAAAGTTATGTAGTGATTTTGGTAAATCAGGAGAAATGGTATATTATTGTACCGAGTGTGATGCTGAACTAACTTACAATTTTAGATTTTGTATATTAGCAGCAGGTAAGGGAACTCGTAATAATAATGTTAAGGGATTACACAAAGCACTATTACCCCTAGAAAACAAACCAGTCATATCTCACATCATAGATAGACTAGATAAAAAAGTTGAAATAGTTGTTGCAGTTGGATATAAGTCTGAACAAATAAAAAGTTATTTAGACGAAGTTCATAGTGATAGAAAAATTATCTATGTTGATGTAGATAATTATGATGATAAAGGTTCAGGGCCTGGTTATAGTTTACTATCTTGTAAAGACGAATTACAATTACCCTTTATATTCACATCAGTTGATACATTAGTAGATGAGGATATTGCATTTAGATATGTTGGAGATAATTGGTTAGGTGTATCAGAAGTTGATATTGACAACTCAATGAACTATTGTTTGGTTCGTGGAACTAAATATTTAGACTCGTTGTATTATGGAACGGGTAATAGAGCTTATGTTGGTATAGCAGGTATTTCTGATTATGAGGAGTTTTGGAACTCACTTGAAAACCAAAAGATTATTAATGATGAGTATCAAGTCATTCACGGATTTGAAGGTTTAGATAAAATAAGACTAATTGATTTCACTTGGTATGATACTGGTAATAACAAATCATATGAAGACACAAGAAAGGTTTTCAATAAAGAGGTTGTTGCTAATAAAAGTGATGAAGTATTGTTTATTGATAATAATAAGGTAATTAAATACTTTGATGATTCAGGAAAAATAAGTAAACGAATAAAAAGAGTTAATTACTTAAACAATACCTGCCCAGACATAACAAAAGTAAATGAAAATATGTATAGTTATGATTTTATAAGGGGAGATATGTTATCTAATATAACTGATGAGAAACTACTAAAAGAGTTTTTGTCGTGGTGTCAGAAAAATCTTTTTGTTCATCAAGAAACTAATACAACATTTAAAGGTGATTGTTTTGAGATGTATAATGTTAAGACATACCAACGAGTTAAAAAGTTAATGAATACTGAATTAGATAAAGTAGAGTATATTAATGGTATAAAGGTTAGACCAATAAAAGAAATGTTAGATGACATTGATTGGGAGAAACTTCGTGATAAAGCAATACCTTCATACTTTCACGGAGATTTACAACCAGAAAATATCTTATATGATATATCTAATAAAGAATTTACATTAATAGATTGGAGACAAAGTTTTGGTTTAAACCTTCAGATAGGAGATGTTTATTATGACTTAGGAAAGTTGTATCACGCCATATTAATAAACGGACAATCAATACTAAAAGATTTATTTGAGTATAAAAGAATAGGATATAACGCTGAGTTAAACTTTTATGCAAAAAATAATCTAATAAACTTTATGGAAATCTTAAAAGAGTTTTGTAATGAACAAGGTTATGAGTGGGAGAGAGTTGAGTTAATAGGGATATTACAATACTTTAATATCTGCACTTTATATGATAATTTTAAAAATGGTCGTTATGGGGATTTTCTATTTTTATATGGAAAGTATCTATTAGCGAAATATCAAGGAGATAATAATGAATAAGGGTAAGTTGATAGAGTTGTATAAACAAGAATCAGAAAATGTATTTAAGAACATACCAACTAAAAAAATAGTTGAGTTTGTTGATATGGTTTTTGAAGCATACGAAAACGAACAAACTATATACGCATGTGGTAATGGTGGTAATGTAGCATCAGTTCAAAATTTAGTGGTGGATTTAAATATGCATCCATTTGTTTCTGAGGATAAGGGTGCTCAAACAATACCAAGAAATAAATTTAAATGTGTAAGTTTATGTAGTGACCAAGCAACTATTACTGGTGTTGGTAATGACTTAGGTTATAGATTTATATTTAGTGAACAATTAAAGTATCAGGGTAGTAAAGGAGATATTGTTTTCGGTATGTCAGGTTCCGGTAATTCTAAAAATGTATTAGAAGCATTCAGAGTGGCAAAGGAAAAGGGTATGAAGACAATATTAGTTACAAGAAACTCAGTTAATAATTGTAATGACTTTTCTGATTTAGTTATATCACTTGAAGGAACATCAGACTTTCCAGGACAGACTGGTGGTAATAATAATAACTTCCACTTTGAAGATGTGTTATCAAAGATAACTCATATTTCGGTTGGATTACTGAAGGAGAAAGTTAGTAATGAAAATTAATCCAAACATATTAAGAAAGAAAGTTATCGATATGGTTTATGATAAGAAGTCAGGACATATCGGTGGAGCCTTTTCTATGGCAGAATTAACTAGTGTATTGTATGAAGATTACAATATGGGTGGTAAAGATAAATTGATTTTATCTAAAGGACACGCAGTTCCAATAATATATGCAGTCCTACACGAAACTGGACAGATTACTGATGATGAACTTAATCTATTTAGAGAGATTGATTCGCCTTTACAAGGACACCCAGATAGATTAAGATTACCACTAATGGATGCTACGACTGGTTCACTTGGACAGGGATTAAGTATTGCTATTGGACACTCACACGGAAAAGAATTAAGTAATGAAGAAGGTTTAGTTTTTTGTGTGTTGGGAGATGGTGAACTTCAAGAGGGTCAAGTATGGGAAGCACTTATGTATTATCCAAAAACTAAATTAAAAAATTTAGTTTGTATAGTTGATTGGAACAAAGGTCAAAATGACGGATACTCAAAAGACTTCAGTATGATGTATGATAATCTACAAGAAAGAATAGAATCATTTGGTTGGGATTGTAGAACGATTGATGGACACGATATGGAAGAAATAAGAGATACACTCAATTCTATTAATGATAAACCATTGTGTATTATAATGGATACTATAAAAGGTAAAGGTGTTTCATTTATGGAAGACCCAAGTTGGCATTGTAAAGTTCCAACTGATGATGAATATAAACAAGCTATGAAAGAGTTAGGAGTTTAAGATGAGAGCAGTTAGAGAAGCATTCCAAGACAGATTACCAGTAGTTGGTAAAGAAAATAATAGAATTGTCGCACTTGACGCTGACTTAGGTAAAGCAACCAAGATAGCAAGTTTTAAAGAATCTATACCAGAAAGATTTTTTCAAATAGGTATTGCTGAAGCCAATATGATAGGTATAGCGTCCGGTATGTCGGAATATGGTTATAAAGTGTTTATGGCATCATTTGGTTCTTTCTTAACTGGTCGTTATGATATTATCAGATGTAGTATAGCATATCCAAATAGACCAGTTGTTTTGGTTGGAACTCACGTTGGAATGGCTATCGGTAAAGATGGAGTTACACAAATGGGATTGGAAGATGTTAGTTTGATGAGAGCATTACCTAATATGAAAGTATTAAACCCAGCAACATATTCAGAAGCAGTTAGAATGATAGACTACTTATCTGAGACAGAACTAGACTCACCATACTATTTAAGATTAGGTAGACAACCAGTAGAAGATATCCTTGTTGACAATGAGTTTGAGTTTGGTAAAGCAAGTATAGTAAAAGAGGGTGGACACATAACTTTATTCTCAACCGGTTGTATATTATCAGATGTAATGGAAGCAGCAAGAAAGTTAGAATCTGAAAGAGATACTAGTGTTAGAGTTGTTAATGTTCCAACTATAAAACCTATCGATAGAGATATGATTGTAAAGTGTGCGTCTGAAACTGATTATTTATTTAGTGTTGAAGACCACTCTATTGTTGGTGGACTAGGTAGTGCCATATCAGAAGTATTGACTGAAACTAAACCACAAAAGTTAGTTAGACTGGGACTTGATGATGTATTCCCAGAATCAGCAGCACCCAATGACTTATATGAAAAGTATGGACTAAGTTCTAATCAAATAGTAAAGAGAGTATTGAATGAATTGGATAAATAAAGATACAGAAGTATATTGTTCATTTGCAAAACAAGCAGGTAATACTGGTTGTCAAATGATGAACACTGCATTTTATTACTATGGATTGAATAAGATATATAAATCTTTTTCAGTTGATAACATTGAGGACGCAGTCAATTCAGTTAAGACATTGGGTATCAAAGGTTTCGCAATAACTATGCCATATAAGATAGAGGTATTAGATTATGTAGACGAACTTGATGATAGTGTTAAAAAAATACAATCAGCAAATACAGTAATTAATGATAATGGTAAGTTGATAGCATACAACACAGACTATTATGCAGCAAAAACAATAGTGTCTGAGATTAACTTTTTAAATGGTTATCCTAAGATATTTATTCTTGGTAATGGTGGTTATTCAAAAGCAGTTCAACAAGCAGTAAAGGATTTAAATCTGGACTATACTTTGATAACGAGAGATAACTGGGATACTATTGGTGATATAAGAAATAGTGTTGTATATAACTGCACACCAATAAGTGTTGACATTAATAAATATAATACTTATATTAACAGCGATGTAAAAAGTGAAACCGGATTAAGACTAGCAACATTACAAGCATCAAAACAATTTGAATTATACACGGGATTAGATTTCCCACTTGGAGATTAATATGGAAAAAAAAGAATACCTAATAGAGATAACATATCACGAAAGTGGTGATAAAGAAGTAACCACATTAAAGACTGATGACTTGGCTTGGTCTATGAATCAGTATCAAAGAAATCGTTTACCATTGACTTGGGAAATGATTGATGAGAAAGATTGTTGTGGTGATGGTTGTTGTGAAGATACACCTACATTAAAAGATGTAGAGATGATACAACAAGGTATTAAGAATCACGAAAATGATAATTCTTAAAAAAATGCTTGACATTTAAATTTTTTTTGCGTATATTTATAATCGATGCGTATAAAGTCTGATGAAAGGACAGACATAGTTATCGCTTCTGTAACTCAGTTGGTAGAGTAGTTGATTTGTAATCAACAAGTCGTAGGTTCGAATCCTACCAGAAGCTCGGGGCATTAGCTCAGTTGGGAGAGCGACGCACTTGCACTGCGTAGGTCGCAGGTTCGATTCCTGTATGCTCCACAAGTATTTAACAATATG
>JGI25127J35165_1000654_pt1 | contig 10109 bp, 15 predicted proteins | sample ETNvirenome_2_30_FD_35165 | JGI IMG/M metagenome (IMG submission 35165) | reverse complement strand
CATAATTTAAACAACCTATTGCAAATGTTCCCATATCCATATTAATTTTTCCTTCCGTATATTTCTTGAATTCTTGTGTCGTTAGCTCTTTGTTCTTCTAACATCTGATAATAAGGTCTATCTTGTGCGGCGTAATAGAATTTCATAACCCCATACATAAACATAAATCTTTCTAATCTTTTTAGTTGTTCAATTAGAAATCTTAGAAAAGGAACAATCCCTTTCCCAATAATATATTTACCGACTATCTTTCTCATTATCATTACACCATAATATACGCAAACTATGGCAGAAAGTCAAGTATTTTCTTTACTTTTTTTGAATTAATTTGTGAACATACCCCAAAAACTTTCTACTAATGCTGCGATTAAACCACCACCAATAATACCTCTCCACATTGTAGTATTCTTTCTAAACGCTGAGTTTTGTTTGGTTTCCGCCCATAGACCTGTTTCGGGATTGAATAGATTTTCTTTGATAAATTTGATATCTGTATGGATATCACCGAGTTTTGAGTCAAACTCTTGATGTAATAGGTCAACTCGTTTGTCTTGTTCGTCCAAACGATATTCTATAAGTTTTAGATTCTCTTTGTCGGTTTTGTTCATAATCAGTAATAAATATCACTAATTACAAAATCTATCTATTTTTTACTTGGTTTTCTTTTCCAAGTTCTTCTTTTTCTTGGTTGTGGTTTACCTCTTTTGTAGGATTTGTTCAATTGTGCTTTTAAAAGTCTTTTTTCTTCCTCTAACTCTTCAATATCTACCGTGTATTGTTTTATCTTTGGCCCTACGAATAATGATAATGCCATAACTCCAAATATTGAACCTAACATTATTCCTAAATATACCCAACCTAAAATTTGTAATGTTTCCATTTTAACTCCTTAATATTATTGCNCCTGGATTATCATTCCAGAAGTCATCTATCGTGAACCCTTGCACTTCACAAGTTTCACGAACTATTTGTTTCATCTTTTCACTTTTACCAGTTATAATTTTAACTGGAAAGTTATTCATATTGTAATGTAGAATTAATAAGTTAGCTAACTTATCCTCTACCTCATCGTGTTTAAATCCGTGTAAATCAATTTCTGTCATATTCCTTTACCTCATACAATCTGTCAAAGGTTTCTTTATCCATTTGTTTCTTATTTTGAAAAACCTCTTTTGCTATTTGTTCTGATGTTTTTATCACTTCGATTGTATCTACCACTTCTTGTGTTCTTTTATTCACTAATTTGAATCGCATACTATATTGTCCTCTTGATGTTCTACCATTTGTGCTATCCATATATCAAATATGTCTAACTGAAATCTTTGTCCTTCTTCACCACTATCTTGAATTATTTTTGATAGTTGTGATATTATCTGTAAACTTTGTTGAGTCATATGATTAGGATTGAATTTAACTCGTATGTCATATGTAGGATTTTTTGGAACAACACTATTAATCCTCTTATCCAATCTATAATCTGTATTTGATTGCTCTAACTCTATGTATTTTTTGATAAGTTCTTCATCGGGTATCGTAATATGACTACACCAAGGTTCTAACTCTCTTAATAAATTTATTTCACAAGGCTCTTCAAGTTCAAAACCTATGTTATATACTGGTGTGATAATTGGTTTTAGATATGGGTCGTGTTCCACCATAGTTCCCCATTTTCTTATGAAGTTTCTCGTAGAACGAACATTTTGTGATAACCACTCATCAGTTTCTCTATTTTTCATAAAGACCTCACCATTAGGATTTCTTTTTGCTCCATCTGCGAATCTACTACCACGACAAGTCATATGATACACACAACCCTCTCGTGTTTGAATTACTTTATATCCATTTAGAATAAATCTATTGAATATATCACTATCCTCTTTTGATTGTGGTGCGAACAATGGGTCGTGTCCACCAATCTTTTGGAAATCATCTTTATAAATGGCCCAAGGTGCGAATATACCCTCTGTGGTTTCTTGTGTTGGTTCATAACTATTTTGATACCAATTCAATAACTCTTGTTCTTTAAATTCTTCTGGTTCAATACCAAAGTCCATTATTACCTTTTCTGGCCCTGATGGGTGTAGTGGTGGTTCTATTCTTGTTCCACTCACAATCACACCTGGTTTGATGTGTTTTAGTATCCTATCAACAAGACCTGGTAAAGCATACATATCAGCGTGATATATCATTACAATATCATTAGTCGCCATATCAATCAGTGTATCATATAATATCGTGTGTCCTAATCTTGTTGGCCCGTTATTTCTATGAATTTTGACATTGTGGTCTTTTTCTGCTATTTCTTTCATCCACTCCCAAGTTCCGTCATCAGAGAAATCATCTGCCATACAAATCTCGTGTCTATATCCAAGATTCTTTCTGATTGCTTCATATGACCATTTGAGATATTTTAGATTACTACGACTTGGTTGTATAAATGATATTGTTTTATCCATTATTGAATTCCTTATTTACTTTTTGGAAATCATTTAACCATGCTTCCTCTGAATAGTGTTTATCAAATAACTCTTTTGTCTGTTCTGAACACTCGTTGTAGAAGAATTTATCCTCATATAGTTTTCTTAATATTCTTTGAGCACCCTGTATATCTCCTACCTCGACCGTAGTTTGTGGGTGTAATAAGTCTTGTGTGTCTAATCCTTTGTATCCAATACAAGGTGTTCCGTGATATGCCAGATTCATACTAAATGTTCCAGCTGCGTGAGTTCTCATCATATGAACACCAACTTTGTATTTACCACACTCATCAATCCACTCTCTCCAACTCATATAAGGTAAATATTTTATATCTGGTATCATATCCTCGTCCGGTTGTTTTCTACCCATTGATACATTTGTAATTGGTTCATTAACTGCGTGTGCTATTAAATAACTATCCAATCCACTATACCAACTTGTGAAATTACCACCCAATAGTATTCCCTCTTTATCACTTGAGTATTGAGCACTATCTAAACCTTCCGGCAACATAAGAGTTCTCATTACTCTTACATCTTTACAACCCAATCCTTTATAGTATTTAACATCTGATTTATTATGACACCAAACCCAATCTGCACTTCTTATATTTTCAATGAATCTAAATTGTTGTTCAACTGAATAATCCTGAAAATACCAATGTGGCCCCTCTTGCATTACTACAATTTTATCACACCATTGTCTGAATGAATTAATATCCATATCCGGTTTGGTCTTTGGTATCGTAACCACTCCTAAATCATATTTTCCTGTTGGTATTTGACTATAAGGACACCAATCTGCGTCCATCATAATAGACCAAGCAATATCATTTCTAGCATTTGGAAATGTTCTATCTACTTTACCTACAATCTGACTCTCTGAAAAAAATACTACACTACCGAACATATAACTCCCTCATAATCTAAAAACTCTCTCTGTTGTCCTTTTTGAAAATTATAAACACCTTTTTCTAACCCAATATATTTTTCAACCTTTAAAGCACCATATTCTATATAATCATCAACACATTTTTTTACATCTGGAAATAATCCATAGTCATCAAATATAATTGTTTTTACACCCAAGTTTAGTGAGTTTTCAATATCACTTCCAACCGAAGAATATGTGTGAACACAATCTACAAAAGAAACATCTATGTCCTGTATGATATCTGCCCAACCTCTCTCCCCATATGAGTCTTGTCTGATATAAGTAATATTTGAGAAATCGTGTCCTGTATCAGACTTTATATCAACCTCTACTTCATCATAGTATTCATTATTATTTACTTTCTTTTCAATAAAAATGGTGTTATCACCTTGTTGAGTTGGAAAGTTATCATTTATTGTAAACACATTTTTGAATAGTGTAGATAATACCATTGTTGAATAACCATAAGCACAACCAACCTCAACTATGTTTTTTTTGTCATAGTTTTGAAAATAGTTTATCAAGTCCTCTTTAAATGACAATGAAGTCGTGATAAGGTTTTGGGTTTTACACACTGACTCTTCTAATACTTTTTGTTGAATATTTTTCATTTTATCTCTGATATCGTTTTGAATTGTAACTTGTATTGTGATAATAAATAGTTTATAACTCTTTGAAAATGTAAATAATTTTTCTCATTCCAAACATTATCATTCCAATCTCCTTGAATATGTGATTGAAACATAAAGGTTTCCCCATATAAACTTATATCATCTGTTTCGTGTATTCCATCTGCTCCTATGAAATGTTGTGTATTAAAATTAATACTTTGATTTATCTGTTCGTGTTGTGCAACCCAATCAAAATAATCACTAACCGCAGTCGCTGCTTCTTGTGTAATACCCCAACCTGGTGCTCTGAATCCCTTTGGTCTGTGTCCACATTGTTCCCATAGATTTAATGACTCTTGAATTCTTTCCGTTGCTTCATTATAATTTAATTCTAAAAACTCTTGGTCTCCTATTTGGTCAAATGTATATTTCTGAACATCGTGGAAATGTCCGTGATTTGCTAGTTCAACCCAGTCAAATTGTTTCCAATATGATACCCAGTCTTTTGTTAGTTTATACTTGTGATGATAATAACTTGGGCAGAATAGGGTAAATTTGACCCCAAATTCGTCATTTAACGACTTTAAATAGTCAACTTGGACATCACCCTCACAACCCCAACCTTGTTCGGGGTGTAAATCATCTATTGCTACAACTAAATTCATTTCTTTAATTCTTTCTTATTAAATGGTTCTTGACTATGATATAGTTTATTTAAATTACCCTTTGATACTTCATTATATTCTTTATACCAGTTTCTAGTTGACCTTTTGAAGTGTGTGTTTTTTGATTGGTCTTCCCCTTTGACATAGTTTCTTTTCTTTGGGTGATTTCTATTATGAACTTTCAATATATTTTTAATAACATATTGTCTATAATTTTCTCCCATATGTAATCTACAACTTTCTAAAAATGCACTATCATCTCCATTCATATAGACTGCTGGTGGGATATTAGCACCACTTCTTAATAAGTCTGATGATATCACCAATCCACTTCCGTCAAACTTTGGATATGAAATCATCTGAACATCTAAATCTGTTGTTTTGGAATTAACTTTATCCATTTCATCTTGACTCATAGTATATCTGATAGACCAAGGTGATGATTCTGCTAATTTTGTATCCTCTGGTGTGTTCATATCATAATAAGGTTTATCTGTAAAATCTGGGTGTTCTAGTATTTTCCAACTTTCGTCCCACATTTTTCTAATACCAAAAGTAGTGATGAATCTGTTGATATTGTTAGACTTAGAGTGTTCCATTAATTGTTCTAACACTCCAAACATCTGTCTTGGCATCAAACAATCTGATTCACCCCAAATCACATAGTCAAAATTATCACATTTATTATTCAGTTCTCTACGATAATCTGCCATAGTATATGGTTTATCGTTTTGTTCATAAAATAGACTGGTAAATCCATAATCATTTTCTAAATCATTAATTGTTTGTTTGATTTCAAATAGTTTTTCACCACTCTCACACTCCTCAAAATATTGAGACATATTCCACATTATCTCAACTTGCACATTTTCTTTATTATCAACATCTTTTAGTGCTAAATATACTGACTTTATATATTCCTCAATCATTTCAATCTCGTAGAACATACAATGACAACCTATAATATACTTGTTATCTAATTTCATTTTTTATCACCTCTAATAATTCTGTGTAATTATTTTTGTTAGTCTGATTTACTTTGTGTTCATATGTCTTACCATTTATATCACCTATAACATCAAAAACTGGGATACAATTCTGATTTGATAACTTTTGGAAGTATGAGTTTTCTCCGAAATAGTTTGGTCTTAATTCTTTTCCTTGTGTTATGTAAGTTATAACCGGTCTATCCCATAAACAACTCAAAACTGTATTACCACCACAAGGTGATATAAAATAATCCGTATTTGCCATTATCATCATTTGTGTAGTATTATAATCAAACTCATCAACCAAGTCATCAAATAAATGAACTCTATCAAAATATTTTGGTAAGTCTCTATCTGAAATATTTCCAACTTCACTTACATCTGCTCTAATGTCTAATCCCATTTGAACACTACCCATTTCATTTTGGTCTATCGGAAATTCTGTATTTAATGGTCTTTTGTAAATTACCTCATAACCTTTACTTGTTAAATAAGTAAACATATCATATAAACACTTTATATCAAAATAACCAAATGGTGTATGACCATGCTCAACATTGTATTTATTAGATATGAAAACCATTTTACCCATATCATAATTTTTATTCTCATAATGTTTTCTAAAAGGTGGAACTTCCCACTCATCATAATTCAAAACACCAGGCTCTAACTCCGGATTTATTCCGTGTATCCAATTATTTGGTATATCGTTTAAACCAGCAGCAGCATTATCAATTGTTCTGTAATTGAATTCCTCTCTTACATCATCACAAAAATAATAAAATGATTTCATACCTTTTGAAGTAATTACGGTATCTAATTTACCTCGATTGTGTAATGAATATACATAAGGCATTGTAAGTGCTAACTCTACACCGAACTCTGGATTTGTCTTTACAATCACTTACTAACCTGTTTTATAACTTGAAATCCCTCTGCGAAATGACAATTGGCTTGTATTCCTCTGAACATTGCAAGTGTTGTTAAATTTCCACTCACATCAAGACCAACCCTTTTATANTTTTCAAATTGACTTTTATGACACTCTGCTGCCTTTATTTTTAAATCAAATGTTCTTGATATATCACGATATGAATTTATTCTCATCGGATTATCTGTATGTCTTGGAATAGGTATTTGTTCATAACAATATACATTTGGAACATATCTTGCTGCTGCCATTGTTGTTTTAAATGTTGCTATATGGTCTTGATTACTATCTCCTGACCAATGAGTGTAGATAGTATCTATCTCATATAGTTTTATAATTTTTTCTAATTCTGATACACTCTCTAAATTAAATGGGACATTTAAATCTTGAAATGGTAGATAATGTATTTCATCAACACCGAGAACCTCTGCTGCACACTGGGTTTCTTTCTTTAATTGTTCGTGAGAACGAATAACTTTACCTGTGGTTTTGTCTACTGATTGGGTATCAGTCATACAAACATAAATAACCTTATCTCCATTATCCTTATGATTTATTAAAGTTCCACCACAACCGAATTCAATATCGTCCGGGTGTGCACCCACTGCCATTACATTTGAACTCATAATACTATCTCGTCCCAATATCTAGTGATAGTTATTTCACTTGGGTCATTAATTTCTAAACTATCTCCAAGTTTTTCTGCTAGTATCACATCAATAAAGTTGATACCCGCCATAGTTGTAAATATTGAACCACCACCGAATCTTGGATTGATTTCAGTTAACTTTGGAACTCCGTCTTTGTCCTCTTTCATCTGAACACATAAAGGCCCACGATAACTTTGGTCTTGAAAGAATAGTTCCAAAAACATAATAATATCACTATTTAATTCAATCTTTCCACAAGTGGAATTACCACCTTTTACATTTACTCTTTTTCTTGGGACTATTATTTGAGTATTATCAGTTATTAAAACATCAATAGTCCACTCCTGTCCTGGTAAGTATTCTTGATATATCCTCATTGGTCTATTTTCAACTGCTGCTATATGTCCTGCATTTTTAAGTAATTCAAATCCACGACTACCTCGTCCTGTGATTGGTTTTTGAATCATTGGAAGTTGTAAATCTTCCCAACTTAATTCTGTTTGTGGCATTTGAAAACCAAAGAAAGTTTTATAGTGTTTATAGAAATTATATTTATCTTGACATAAATCAATTAGTTCTCCACTACACATATAAGAATTTTCATATTTTGATAAGTGGACTAAATCTTCCTCACCAGTTGGTAATATCAAATCTGGTTTTTCTTTTCTGATTATTTCATCATACTGACTTAAACACTCCGGAACTTTACTAACCAAGTATGGTTTATCAACCCACTCAAATCCTGCGGCATATTTATCACAATCAGTTCCAATGATTTCTATTCTATCTTTGTATTTAGACTTCTTAATCATTTTAATTACTGATTGTCCAGCGATACCACCGATATAAGTAATCATTATTTTGAACTTGTCTTTTTTCTTTTCAAGTTCTTGTATTCCCATTACTTCTTCCAAATCCATTAGATTAACTCCTTAATTTCCTCAATAGTGAATTGTTCTGCTTCATTAGAATATAACCCGTCTTCTGATATCTTCTCGTGTAGGTTTTCTCCAATTTGTAGTCCAATAGTTTTTACTTTTAATTCCTGACCCTCTGGTAAATACTTTTCTGCCATAGCATCAAGTAGATTACCCATACTCATAGACTTCATACTTGGGAAATGGAAATGACTTGAAGTAGCATTTTCCATACAATCAAATATTAAATCTACTGCTTGATTAAGTGTCCAGAAATATCTTGTTGCTTCTGGGTCTGTTACGATAATCTCCTCACCCTTTTGTAGTTTGTCTTTCCAAATACATAATACCGAACCAGTTGAATACAACACATTACCATAACGAACTATTCTGAATTTAGTTTGTGGGTAATCTTGTTCAAATTGTGTGAACATTCTTTCCATAAGATATTTAGTTGCACCATAAGTTCCACTAACTTGTGCTGCTTTGTCTGTTGAGATACCAATGACGAACTCTACATCATTTCTTACTGCTTCCTCTAACACATTCATACTACCAATTACATTAGATTTAATACACTCTCTACCTTGTGTTTCTGCTAGTCCAACATGCTTAAATGCTGCTAAATGAAATACACCTGTGATACCTTGCATTAGTCTTGGTAATGTAAACTCATCACAAATATCTCCTGTGTGAATTTCTAACTTACTATCTTTATATTTAGATTTTAATTCTATTAATTTACCCTCATTTCTTGATACGGTAATTACCTCACCACCTTGTTGTAGAATTCTTTCAATTAACTCTCCACCAAGAAATCCTGCTCCTCCGGTTATTAAATATTTTTTTCCTTGTTCAATCTTAATCATTATTGATTCTCCTCATTTAAGTATTTGTAAGTTCTTTCCATCCAGTTTGAAACAACTCCATCGTGTTTACCTGGTATTCCGTTGAAGTGATATATCCAACCAAGTTTCGTGAAAAGAAAGTCATTTGTTAGTATTTCTTTTTTAACCATACCAGTCATATTCCACTCGTAAGGTAATAATTCATATTCAACACCGAACTTTCTAATCAAAAAGTTCCATAGTGTCTGCTCTTTACCCACACCATATGTTTCTGAAACCTCTACTATTTTTTGTCTATTTGTGTTCCAAAAGTCTAACATATGTTTATAAAAATTCTCGTGTTTTTTACTGAGTAATTGAAATCCACTATTTCCATATTCCCCCAAATCAAACCAACAATTTTTAAGTTCTTTTATTTCTCTCGCATAGTGTTCCATACCCCTTAAAATCCAGTCATAACTTCCGTCATCGTGTATCATATATAATTTTTCTGGGTCTGTCAATTCAAAAAAGTTTGGTGTATCTGGGTGTATCAATGTATCAGCATCAATAGTTAATACCCTATCATAATTTACACCACTATCTTTCAGTAGTTCAAACATAAAATACCTTTGATAGTTAGGAAACATAGACTCCAATGGTAAAACCGGTTCATCTAAAACAAATAATTCTACATTGTTTTTACTACACCAATCAGACCAAGATTTTTTACAAATATCATATTCCGGTCTATAACCTATTGAGTGAATAAAGACTACATTATTCATAGTTTTTTCCCACTAATTCCCAAGTTAATCTCATTATTTCCTCTCTCCATTCAATCGGAAATCCTGTAAAATGCCATATACTACCATAGTCTATAAAAAATGGATTAACATTATTATTTTTACAAAGGTTAAATAACTCTACAAAATTTCTGTATGGTGGTTCAAAGAAACCCAAACTCTGCCAGTTAAAGTGAAAGAACTCAGTCTTATGCATTGATATTGTGTTCCAAGTTGGTGATATTAGGTTAACATCATAATCATTTTGTTGAGTTATATAGTTAAACAATGTTTGTTCTTTTCCACCACCTTTATCCCAATTA
>JGI25127J35165_1000648_pt1 | contig 10164 bp, 14 predicted proteins | sample ETNvirenome_2_30_FD_35165 | JGI IMG/M metagenome (IMG submission 35165) | reverse complement strand
AAAAAAATTCTAGGAAAAATTTCGGAGATTGTAGTGGGAACTTTTAAAGTAGGTGATTTGATTCGTATGAAAGATGACTGCTGGTGGCTGGGGAATCACGGCACCCGCTTTCATACTTATACTGAGAAGGATCGGCTAGTGCTAGTTACCAAGAATGATGGATTACAGCGGGAGGGATTCTTTTATGGTCGTATTTGTTCTACCGGCGAGGAACGGCTTTGGACTGCTGATGAGTTTGAACTGGTTTCAAGCCCTCGTTGATTAAAAAAATTTCTAAGAAAAAAATTGGAGCTTTTGATGAGAAAAATTTATATCGGAATTCTGTTGATTTGCTACTGGCTACAAAAGAAAAATTGGCGGAAGCCGAGCGGGCTAATCTGGAGACTCACTACCCCTGTTGGTGCTTGGGCTGCGGGCAAAGCTGATGACTCCTCGGCTTGATCTCCACGGGCTGCGCCATCATGAGGTTCAGAACGAGGTTGTAAGGTTTTTAGAAAGCCACTTAAACTCAGGTTTGTTCCTGGAAATTATCACAGGCAATAGTGACACCATGATTCAAGAAAGTGTTAAAGTAATCCAACAATATGGGTTACAATATTACACAGGCTATCCTAATTACATTGGAAGAATAATGGTGGTTACATACGATGAGTTTAATTAATCTATATTTGATCTCCTTTATTGGCTGGTGTGCTGTCAGTTGGGCTGTTGCGGTGTTTATAGCTAACAAATTTTTTGGTGAAAAATAAGTAAGGTTTTACAATGGTTTATAAGTTATTGTTTTTATTAGGTTTTCTCGTTCCATATAATGTGGCATATAATCTAGATCAAATTGAATGTCCAAAGTGGGCTCCTGGTACTAACGAAATATTGCCGATGAACGTAACGCTCTCCCCTCAACTTAAACTACAGAACACCATGAGGTGTTANTGCCAGGTTGTAAAATACAAAGAAAGGGAATGTATAAATAATAGAGTTCCCTCAAGAATCTGTAAACAAAGAACTGCTGACTGGGTAGAGCAAAATTTAAAACTAAACTCAAACAACATTCAGGATAACGTAATGATGCGTTTACCTAAGAGGAATTTAATTATCAATGAATACTAGAAAAGGATATTCACTTCTNATAGTGCTAGTTGTTGGGGCTATCTTGACTGGCTCAGCTTTACTTCTTTTTTCTACTTCCAAGGATGACATGCGAATTACTGCCAATAACCGCAGGATTTTACAGTCAAAGCTTGCTGCTACATCTGGCATGACTCATTTTAAAAGTATGGGGTTGTTTTATAACCACTTGCGGCAACAGGCTGATGTAATGGAGCAAGAAGAACTTTTGATAATTTCTGAAACATCTTTGGGTGACCGAACATTTTATAAGGTAGAAGTTAATTTATGCTGCGACTTGGGAGAAAATGAATTCATCGTCAAAAGCACAGGCTATTATAAAGACAAAGGTCGTATAATTTCAGAACATGTAAAACATTCTTTATTCAAGACAGTAGACTAATTATAGCGTCTTATTTTTTGGAGTCTCCCATGATTACTAGAACTGCCGATTGGAGTTTGATCGTAACAGGATTAAAAGAACTACAGAGATCAAGAAAGTTTACAGACAAAATTATGAAGAAAATCAAGGAGTTAGAATTACAAGATGCTAAAAGCAAGAACGACTAAAGGATGGTGGTGGTGGCTTAACAGCATGAACTTTTATTTTTAGGAGCCGTCATGAAAATAACAATTCCACAACTTAGAGAGATTATCCAAAGAGCATTAAAAGAAGCTGCGGCTCAAGGCGCTCGTCAAAAAGATTATCGCAAATCTTATGATAGAATGATTTCCAAAGCTAGAACAGGCGGCAACAAAAATACTGCTCCATTTACCAAGAAGGCAGCAGGCACAGGTAAGTCAGGCTTAGGACCTTACTAGTGAATAGAGAGTGGAAGCAGTTCATACAAGAAAGTGTTAAAGTTTATGTACATGGCTACATTAAACCTGTTTCTGCTTTTCACACAATAGCTGAATGGGAAAACTTCGCTAATCAAATATTAAAACTTCAAAAAGATGGTCACTCTATAAGGGGTGGTGAAATTGATGGTCCAGAAGAATTAAAACAATTAGTATATTCTTTTTATGACTTCCAGCTAAATGTGGAAGTTGATCGCTACGATCTCCTTACTTTTAAAAATGTAATGGATCATATTGAGGACTTTGTGAACCATCGTGTATGGGGACTTCGTAGGGAGTTTGGAAATTACTTTCCTGACATTAACAAGCTAAGATTGGCGTACTTTTATTCCCGTGGAGACATGGAGCCATACATTCTTATAGATGACGAGTTTACCGAGCAAATTTACGGCTCAACTAACAACCCTAAAAAACTTCTTCACTACACCACGCAAAACGGTGTAGATAGAATCCAGAGAGCAATTGATTCAGGTGAGCCATTTGATATCTCAGCCTACACTGTTGCCGAGCGTGACTTCTTTAGAAAAGAATCCAATTTGATTATGGAGTTTGAAGGAAATGTTCGTGCTGGGTTTCGTAGTGATGTAAAATCTTTCTCTGTAGATAACGGAAGAAAATGTGTGAACCTATATAGATTAGGTTACCCTGGTGAAGACAAAGATAATCTCTGTACTGATCTAGAGAATGATTGTAACGGTGAATTAAAAACTTCTCTATGGAATGAGTTCATTGCTACGCCAATTAAAATTTTAGGAGTTGATGAAAAATGAAAATCACTAAAGAACTAATAAAACAAGTCGTGACTGAGACTCTTAAGAGAACTGGTCACATCTCCGAAGCTTTTCGTATGGAGAAAGACTTTAAAAAAGGAATGCCAGTAACTTGGAATACCTTAGAGAAAGTTGTTAAAAAAACAGCTAGTGGTCGTGAAAAAGTTGACTATGAAAGAAAACAAAACAAAGGGTACATTATGGATCTTGTGAGAGCACCTGCCGGACACAATGAGCCAGGACTAGCTGTAGTTAAAGACCTTGACGGTAACTCCCAAGAAATAGCCATTACAGAACTTACTCCAGTATAACCTCCGTTCTGAAACTACTTATAACATGAGTACTTTCAGAGAACACAAGACTATCGCTGACCGTGCGTCAAGCGACCGTGCCCGACACCGAAAAAAAGTAGAAAGAGCTATCAAAGACAGCATCAAGGATGTTGTTGCCGAAGAGAGCATTATCGGTCAAAGTGGCAAAAAGAAGATAAGAATCCCAATTAAGGGGATTAAAGAACATCAGTTTGTTTACGGTAATAATGAAAACAATAAGCGAGTTGGATCTGCTCAAGGAAAAAAAGTACAACAAGGACAGAGGATTGGTCAACGCTCGCCTCGCCCAGGAGACCAACCAGGACAGGGTAACAAACCTGGTAATAAACCAGGCGAGGAGATGTATGAAGTAGAAATGTCCCTAGAAGAATTAGCAGAGTACCTCTTTGCTGATTTGAACCTTCCTGAACTAGAGAAGAAACAGTTTAAGTTTATTACTGAAGAAAAGATGAAACGCAAAGGTAAGAGACCTTACGGCATTCGTCCTCGGTTATCAAAAAAGGAAACAATAAAACAAAAGCTACGAAGAAAAAAAGCGGCTATCAAAGCCGGTACTTTTGATGAGGACTCTGGTGAAAGATTCCCTTTTCATGAGAGTGATCTTCGTTACAAGCATATAGCCCCAGTTCAAAAAGATAACACAACCGCCGTAATATTCTTTACAATGGACGTGTCAGGGTCTATGACAAAATCTAAAAAGTTCTTAGCTAGAAGTTTCTTCTTCCTTCTGTATCAATTTTTAAATCANAGATATTCCTCAGTTGATGTGGTGTTCATCTCACATACCACCGAAGCTCAAGAAGTAAATGAGGAACAGTTCTTTACCCGAGCAACAGGCGGTGGAACAATGGCTTCCTCTGCTATGGAGAAGGTTAAAGAGATCATTGAAAAAAGATATCACCCTAACAACTGGAATATCTATACATTTTATTGTGGCGATGGCGAGAACTGGCCTTCTGATAATGAAAAGACTATGGAGCTTTTTAGATATCTTAAAGAAATAAACCAAATGATGTGCTACACCGAAATAGGAGAAGCTATGAAAGACAGAGTGAATTCGCTAAGCTTCTTTGCTGAATTTTCAGAGAATAGTCTATGGAACTCCGTAGCCACCATACAGGATACTAATTTTAAACAAGTTAGATTAGTTACGCATGATGATATCTGGAAATCTTTTAAGCGTCTCTTTGGAGGAAACTAAATGGCTGAATGGAGTATGAGAGAACTTCAAGATTACGACGAAAAGATATGTAAACTTGGAGAAGAACTAGGATTAGATTGGTATCCTATAAATTATGAGATTATTGATTTCCGTGAAATGATTGGTGCTATGGCTTATACCGGGATGCCAACTCACTACAGACANTGGTCATACGGTAAGTCTTTTGATAGGATACAAACAGANTATGATTTAGGTATGCAAGGTCTTCCCTATGAGATGATTATTAATTCTAACCCTAGTATTGCTTACTTGATGACAGAGAATCCTATGTCTACGCATCTACTTACCATGTCTCACTGTGTTGGTCATAGTGACTTCTTTAAACAAAATAGGATGTTTTCGGAAACAAACGCTGATACTGTCATAGACCGCTTTAAAGCTGGCGGTAGAAGAATACAAAAATATATGGAAGATCCCAATATCGGGATAGACAAGGTAGAAAAAATAATTGATGCTTGTCATGCTATCAAATACCAAGTACCTAGAACCCCAGGTATAAAAAGACGTGATCACAAGCAGCTTAAAAAGTACTATGAAGAACTAATCAAGAATGACACAGCAGGATGGTGGAGTTCCAGTCATTTCGATATAAATAAGATTCCCCTTGAGAAAGATTACAACTTGCTAGCTTTTATCAGAGAGCATAATCGTTTTCTTGANGAGTGGGAAAAAGATGTGATCCACATTGTAGAACAAAATTCTCTTTACTTTGTTCCTCAGGCTAAAACAAAGATTATGAATGAAGGCTGGGCTGTTCTGATCCACGAAAAGATAATGAACATGTTAGATCTTCCTACCGAATATCATCTTGCTTTTATTCGTTTACATAACCAGGTTATTCGCCCTCACTTGGGACGTGTAAATCCATATCACTTAGGGTATAAAATATTCCGACACATAGAAGATAAACACGGTTTTGAAGCGTGTTTGGATGCTAGAATGTCTCACAACGATGAAACCTTCATAAAAGCTTATCTTGATATGGAGTTATGTAACGAATTGAATTTGTTTAGTTTTGCCTATAATAGAAGAGAAGGGGTTCACAGAGTAGCCGAGGTTTCTGGTGAGAATAGCTGGAGAAGCATCCGTGACGATCTAATTAAGAATATAGGACTAAATTCTGTTCCAATTGTGTATGTAGAGAAATTAGAAAAAGATGGTACACTAGTATTAGAACACGAACACGATGGAAGAGATTTAGAACTAGCCGAAGCTAACAGGGTTTTTGAACATATCAATACTTTGTGGGCAGGTGGTGTTAAGTTTACAACTATGATTGAAGATGAAAAATGGGAGTTCTAAAACATGCCGAAAGAAAACAAATCAGATAAGTTTTTAAAGCTAGTCAATAAACACAAGGAAACTAAGAAGACTGAAAAGTTTGAAGGTACCCTTGCGGAATATATTAAAATCCTAGAGAAGGATAGTTCTCCTACAAAGCTAGCCCACAAGCGACTATATGACGCTATTGCTAATCACGGCATAACTCGTATGGATAAATCTGATGCTCGTTGTTCGAAAATCTTTGGCGGTGAAGAATTAAGAACATATGATTATTTCCAAAGTAAATTCTTTGGCATGGAAAGATCTTTGGCCAAGATCATGCGTTTTCTCAGATCTGCTTCTCTGAAGGGAGAAGAGAGTCGTCAAGTATTGCTTCTTCTTGGTCCCGTAGGTGCTGGTAAGTCTGCTCTTATGGAACGTATCAAGACTGTCCTTGAAGAAACAGAACCAATGTATCATATTAAAGGTTGCCCTATTCATGAGGAACCTCTTCACCTTATCCCAAGATCCCTTAGAGATGAGTTTAAAGAAATATATGGAATTAACATTGAGGGTGATTTGTGCCCTGTTTGTCGTCACAACCTAAAAGAAAATAACAATGATTATATGTCAATGCCGGTAGTTCAATCGAGCTTCTCAGTTCGTGGACGCAGAGGTGTTGGTGTTGTTCCTCCAATGGATGCGAATAGTCAAGATGTTACTCTTTTAGTTGGCAGTGAAGATATTTCCAAATTAGATTTATATTCAGAAGATGACCCTCGGGTCTTATCTTTAAATGGTGCCTTTAATGTAGGTAACCGTGGAATTGTTGAGTTTGTAGAGGTGTTTAAGAATGAGATTGAATTCCTTCACACTATGATTACAGCCACTCAGGAAAAAGCAGTACCATCACCAGGTAAAGGTGCCATGATTTATTTTGATGGTGTTATTTTGGCACACTGTAATGAGGCAGAGTGGAATAAGTTCAAGTCGGAAAATACAAATGAAGCCATTCTTGATCGTATTGTCAGGGTTAATGTACCTTACAGTCTTGAATACACCGAGGAACAAAAGATATATGAAAAGCTCTTAGGACTATCAGACTTTGATGGGCATATAGCTCCTCATACTCTTGAGGTCGCTTCTATGTTTGCTGTGTTGAGTCGCCTACATCCTTCGAATAAGGTTGACGCACTTACCAAAATGAAAATTTATAACGGTAAAGATGTTATTGAACAAGGTCATGTCAAAAAAGTAGATATTAATGACCTCCGTGATGAAGCTAGAGATGAAGGAATGACAGGTATCTCTACTCGCTTTATTATGAAAGCTATCGATGCTGCTTTATCAGACAGTGATAAGAATATGGTTACACCTATCTCTATACGAGAAGCACTCATCAAACAAGTTAAAGATCAGATTGTAGTAGAGGATGATCGTAATCGTTACCTAACTTTCCTCGGCAAAACACTACATGATGAATATCTTAACATCTTAGAGAAAGAAATAACCAAAGCGTTTGTATCTGCTTATGATGAGCAAGCAGAGTCATTGTTTAATAACTATTTGGACCATGCTGAGGCTTATGTAAACCTTACTAATGTAAAAGATCCGATAACCAATGAAGAGATTACACCTGATGAGCCTTTTATGTCCTCTATAGAAGAGCAGATCGGTATTGTTGGAACTTCTAGGGATAATTTCCGTATTGATATCACTTCCTATATGTTCTCCAAATTAAGAAGAGGCGAAAAAGTTGACTGGAAAAGCTACGCACCTCTCAGAGAAGCTATTGAAAACAAATTAACAGCATCAGTAAGAGATATATCTCGCATTGTAACCAAATCTAAAAGCCGTGATAAAAAACAACAGGGCAAATATAACGAAATGGTTAAAACCTTGATTGAAGAATATGGTTATAACGAAGATTCTGCTGAAGAAGTTATCAAATTTGCTGCTAACAACCTCTGGAGAGACAGTTAGAAAGGAATTCCCGTGAAGGAAATACCTATTGAGGTAGAAAATCTGTCCAAACTAGTTGGAAACACTCCATTGTTGGAGCTTAGCGTCCAAATTGAGGGTAAAAAGCTAAAAATTTACGCAAAATATGAAGCCTGGAACTANTCAGGCAGTATAAAAGATCGAATGGCGTTTCAAATACTTCGAACTGCCTACTCTTGTGGGTCATTAGAGCCGAATGATACAATAATAGAGGCTACTAGTGGCAATACTGGCATAGCTTTTGCTGCTATGGGCGCTTTTTTAGGTCACAGCGTTGAAATATACATGCCCGACTGGTTATCTGAGGAGAGAAAACAGCTTTTACGCTTTTATGGCGCCAAATTACACGAAATTAGTGCTGAAAAGGGTGGCTTTTTACGATGTATTGAACTAGCCGACAAAAAAAGCCAAAAAAACGGTTTTTTCTGCCCCAGACAGTTTGAGAACTCAAATAATCCTCTTGCTCACTTCATAAATACTGCCCCTGAGATGGAACTAGGACTTCTGAAGGCTGGGCTAGGTGATATTGACGCTTTTGTAACAGGAGCAGGTACTGGGGGCACTATTATGGGCTTTTTTCGGTATTTTGAAGAAAAAATTGAACATTTTCAAGCATTTCCTGTGTTTCCGGTTAATAATAGCGATGGATCTCACAGAATAGAGGGAATTGGAGATAGTTTTGTGCCTAAAATCCTCTCCCTAGAGGAATTGGGACCTATTATGCGTATATCTGACTCTGATGCTATCTCTGTTGCTCGAATGATGAATAAGCGAGGACTTTCAGTAGGAATATCCTCTGGAGCTAATTTATTAGCTGCTAGTATAAAATGTTTAGAACTAGGGAAGGATAAAATTGTTGGAACAATACTTTGTGATGATAATAAGAAATATTTATCCACAGATTTATGCTCAGGTAGTGACGAAGCACTTTCATGTGATTTTAATTTCTTAAGTTATCGAAAAATTTATTGAACTATACAGAATATGTGTTATAACATATAAAGGAGAGAGTGGATGGATTTTCGAATGTTGAACGAAGGATTAAAACTGATCGAGCAGGCTTCCTATATTTTGGAAAGCATCTCTAACAGTCCTGGGGTTACCCCTTTACAGTTTTTAACCGCACTAGATTCAAATGGTATCCAGGGGTCTGAGCGCCGAGAAGTTCTTCTTGAGGCAGCGACTTCCATTGAACTGTCTCTAGCCTCTGTAAATAACGAAACGCACCCCACAATACACTAATCATATTTATGACACATTCCTATCCACCACAGGCAGTTCCTAGGGGAACTTTTGTTAGAAGTAATATTCTTAATAGACTAGGTGTTGTTACTAATGCTATGATAGAGGATAAGCAGATATACTATACTTGTTTTTTCTTCCCCAACACAGCACCTGGTCTCTACCACTATAATTTAATGGAAAACATCAATGATGGAACAGTTCATGGTATGATAGCAGAAGAGTCAGAGTTTGATCTAACATTTTACTTAATGATTGGTCCACTAAACATTGACGAAATAGATTTTTTTGATATCCCAGGAGAAATAATTATATGAAGGCTCTTATTTTTGATATGGACGGCACACTAACGCCAGCCACACAGAGAATGTCNGAGGAAATGGCTCAGACATTAGTAAATGTCTCAAATAGCTATAAGAAGTATCTTGTAACTGGTTCAAGTTATAATAGTGTCGTTAAACAGATACCTGAAAGCTTTTTGCTTAATAATTTTGATAAAGTGTTTGCTTGTAATGGTACTTCGGTCTATAATACAAATATAGACCCAGACGATGAAACACGTCCAATCGAAGCAGAACTTATCAGCAGAGTACAGTTGTTAGATTATTATTCTCAGGCGGATATCAATCACCTCATTTCTCGACTTTTAAAAATAGTCAGCGAGTCTCACACAAAGTTTAAGACAGGGACATTCATTGAATGGAGAGAGAGTCAAATTAATTTCTCAGTAGTTGGAAGAAACTGTTCTCTTGAGCAGCGAGAAGATTACGTCAAGTGGGATAAAAAGAGTAACGAGCGTCAAAAGATTGTCAACAAATTAATTGAAGAGTTCGAAGGATGGGGNTTAGGGTTTAAACTTGGTGGTCAAATATCAATTGATATTACCAGAAAAGAGTGGGATAAGACTTATTCTTTTGAACATATTTCACCAGATCCACAGGAGTGTGTCTTTTTTGGAGATAAGATTGTTAAAGGTGGCAACGATTATGAAATTGCTATGGCGTGTGGTCAATACCATGCTGTAAAATCACCTGAAGATACTATAAAAATACTTCAACAGTACATGTCTTAAAACTAATTACTGAAAGGAAGAGGACGATGAGTGATTATTCAATTAGGTATTCTACTGGTTGGTATTCTGTTAGCCCTGGCTTTGCCTGGTGGTACCGTCCTGTTCCTAATGTGGATACAGTCAAACAGAGCCAAGAAACAAAGAGAGTTGCTCAAGAAATTAAAAACAAAGAAAAAGCGGATCAAAGAAGAGTTGTTGGGCAAACAACAATTGATATATATGCGTAGCAAAAAAAACAAAAAAAAGTAAATAAAAAACTTGACCTATCTCTAATCCGTAGTAATATAGTGTTGTAAG
>JGI25127J35165_1000646_pt1 | contig 10208 bp, 17 predicted proteins | sample ETNvirenome_2_30_FD_35165 | JGI IMG/M metagenome (IMG submission 35165) | reverse complement strand
TGACGTGGGAACGGTCAAGCGGTACTGAAATTGTGGCTGTGATTCCGCCGTTGATCGAGTAATTAGTCTTTTGACCCGTCCTGATTGGACGATAGTAAAGGACATTACCCGGATTATCGGGCTGGCCATCTGGGACGGGATTACCCTCCGGATCTGTCGCGCCAACCAAATCGAGCTGATCGTAAACCGGTTCTTGGTAATAGCTTTCATAAGGATGTGCCCAGCTAGTGGTTGTACTTAGGAAAGGATTGATGTGAAGAGTTGCTCCCTGACAAGATATTCCTGCATAGTTGAACCCGAATGTGCGTGATGGCACCACCTGCACAGCTTGGTTTGTAACCGACCCAGAGCTGTTAGCAACTGGAGCGGCGGTACTAGAGACCTGTGCTTGCGCTGGAGCGGAAAGCAGCATAAGCGTTGCTATGACTCGCTTCATTGGGTAAACGTGCTTGTCGTCTCAGTTATAGATTCGATGTCGGTGTCGCGGTTGATGAGTGTATGGTTCACCAAGCCTGGACCTTGCAAGGTTTCGACGAACTGCATGGCTTCGCCTTGATTGACAATTGTCCAAGTTGGCTTGGTTGCAGCATCAATACTGGTCCATTTACTGGTTATGCCTTGAATGGTGTTTGACGTTGTCGTCAGACCCATTGGAGCGATAGCAGTGTCAGTCTTGATATTTGTGCCACTGACTGAATACTCGTAGCCAGTGCGGTACTCATATGAGTTGATGACTTCTGTGACCTTGGTCTTGGTCGTTGTTGTGGAGGAAAGAACGCCTTGCGAAAAGTTTGGAACGACAGGCACGGCTGCTGCTGGTGCGGCAACAAGCAAAAGCAGCAACAGAATCATTTGATCGTCAGTTCTTGGATGACTTGACCGATTGCAGTTGTACCAGCGCCACCAGCGGTGACAGCAATAGCTCCATCGGTTGCGATGGTGCCAGCTAGTGTTCCAGCAACTCCACCCGATGTAGTCGTTGTATTACCGAAGACTGGCAGTGCTGGGACTACTCCGGCGGTGACTGTTGTTGAGAGTACGGTTGGCACGTCGTCTCCTTCTGTATAGCTTTCGCTGTAACTAAAAGCATCACCAGCAGTGGTGATGCTGTAAGCGCCAGGAGTGTAGCCGAGAGCAGTTCCGGAACTAAATGCAGTGAACTTGCTAGCGGTATCCAAAGTGACGTTAGAGCCAGATATTGCCAATGAACTTGGCTGCCGGATTGCGACTGATCCCGCTCCATCAACCGACAATGAAACGCTCGACTGAATTCTATGAGTGATGTCTGCCTGCGCTGGAGCGGCAAGCAAGCTGGCGGCTAGCGCCAGAAGTGCCCTTTTCATTTGATGCCAGCTTTAGTGTCCTTGTTATCCACGATAGTCGGCTTTTTATTGCCATTTCCATTGCTCTTGCGCTCGATGCCAAACGAGGCCATGGCTCCAGTCAGAAGAGACGCCACAAACGTATTGTCCATCTTCATCTGCGGGAAGATGCCAAGGTAAGAAGCGGTCAAAAGCGCGGCACTCCAAGCCAAGACCAAAGCCTTGACGACATCTGCCATTGAGATGCCTTCCTTTTCGTGCTGATCTTCAGAGTTGGTGGCCATAGCAGAACAGGGCTACCGTTATAGGGTAACTAAGTCAATCCCATGCTTCTAGTTCTCAAACCGATCCTGATGATGGCCTGGAAATCACGGGCGTTCAAAGAGCTGATCGTGGCAATGCTGGAGAAGATCGTTGCAAGGACGGACAACGATTTAGACGATTTAGCTGTCAAGCATGTACGCGAAATGCTGTTGCCTGACACAAGGATTGAAAAGTAAGTAGTGTCCGGCATTATCCAACTGACCCTACTGTTGTTGGGCATGGCCTTTGCTCTGTTGCCGTTCTTCCAGTTTTTCCGTGGTACGCCCCATCAGTTGGCTGCAATTAAGGAGCTTGAACAGTCCGTGCCGGAAGAACTATTGGATGAGGACGCAGACTGGTTCCAAGCTTGGAAGGAAAGCGGATATGACCAGCAGATTTACATGCCCTACTTCACACAGCTCGATAACGAGACTGGAACGGGCATCAGGGAGTGCTTTAGTTCAGCGGCAGCCATGGTTGCTGCGCATTACAAGAAGGTTCGTACGGATGATGAGTACAACAAAATACGTGCGAAGTACGGTGACACCACGTCAGTAGAAGCTCAGTTAGCAGCATTGCGCAGCCTGGGTTTAGAAGCTGAGTTCCGCAAGGATGGCGATGCTGACATGGTGGAGCTTGAGATTGAAGCTGGCAGACCAGTGTTGGTTGGTTGGTTACATGCAGGCAACATGCTTCGTGGTGAACCACCAATGTGTGGCTACAACGGTTGCGGCCATTGGAGCGTGATCAGCGGCTTTGCGGGAAAGAACAGCAATGATCCCGAGTGGATTTTTCAGGACCCTCGCGGAAAGCCAGACATGGAACGGGGAGGCCATAGCAACCCGCATCTGGGGCGTAATGTCCGTGTAAGGCAGGCTGCGTTTTATCAACGTTGGCAGTCTGAAGGACCTGGAACGGGCTGGGTCATCCTCGTTAATGAGTGAGTTCTATTGGGTCTGGGCGTTTATTAGTGCGTTTTGGACGACTGTTGTTGTTCAGTGTGCCAAGCCTGTGAACTGGGATCAGTGTTCACGAGTCAATGACTGGCTGGTGCCATGGGTAGTTGATGTCATGGACATGCACAAAAACGGTGCTTACCATTCGGAAAGAAAGACTCTGCAACAATCCGATGGGCTGGGCAGACTGGATGGTCGTCAACCAAAGCCTTGAAGAGGAGCTAGAGCTGGAACGTAACGTCCGAGATGTGCAGGGCTGCACCGACGAAGATGCTCTAAAGACGTTATGCGTATCTTTGGTACGCACTAATTGGCATCAAGCCAAGCTGCTTCGCCAAGCAGTGGGCCACATTGGTGAGCTAGACGCTATCAATACGGCACAGGGATAATCTCTAGCTGTTTTCCTGACAAACTTGCTGCAGCCCTAGCGCCTTCCAGGCTGCTGTAGCTGCAAGCATCGTCTGCTCTGCTGGTCCAATAAACGTCACCCGAACCCATATAGAGCGCAGAAACAAACAGCGGCTCTGCTTGAGTCGCCTTGAGAGCAAAACGCATGGAACGATTTAATCGTTGGTTTGTTTGGTCCGGCCCTCAACCTGCTTACGGACGGACTGCCGCCACCGAGCAAGATCTTGGGCTTCGGCCTCGCTGTAAACGGTAGGCGAACTGATGCGCTTCAACTCCGAATACACAGCTTCTCTTATCCAAGCTGTTGCACGCTGCTTGTTTTTGGCAGCCTCTTGCTGGACCAACTCTGCTCGATTGGGGTCAAGCAGGATTTGAAAATACTGCTTATTGCCGTGCCGAATCGCCATAACGTTTAATGTGCTACACACACATTACCATGTGATAGAAGAATCGACCTTCTTTTTCCAGGCATTGGACTGAGCACGACGAGCTTGGGCGCGCTGGTTCGTACAGCCCGCCCGCACTTCTCTCGCTCCTTCTAGGAACATCGCAGCCCGCTGCAGATCACCCGTGGTTGCTGTTTGGATTGCCTTGTTTAAGCGCTCCATTACCAGTTGCCTGCCTGTACGCGGCATCCATCGCCTCACGCAAATTCTGGTGGTACGTTACCTGCCCTCTGCAAGAACAGAACCACCCATCGTCTGTGCAGTAGACACTGATCATCAGTGAACCTCGCTCCAGGTTTTACCGACGGACACCTCAGCCAGAGCAGGAATCTCTCCCAGCCACTTGGCTTCTGCGTCTTCCATCACCTGTTTTAGAGTCGCCGCCCACTCCTCAGCAGCATCTTCCCTAACAAGCAACAGAATTTCGTCATGCACCGCAGCAGCAATACGCACGGTGTCCTCCCCCGCTGCTTTAACTAGGGGCCACAGGTTGCCTAAAGCGCATTTGAGGATGGCAGCACCGGCTCCCTGAATCGGCGTGTTGCACCGCACCGTCAGCCTATTCATGTCGCCCTGCAAATAACGCCGCATCCCTGAAAGCGGAATGCGTGTTTCAGCCCACTTGTCGTATTTNGTGCGCTCAGCTGTAGCTGCATTGTTCTGCTGCCAATCCGCTACTCCCTGGAACACACTTAGCCATTCATTTCTGACCTCAGCAGCACGTTCTAGCGTCATAGTGATGCCCATGCCGCCTGCATAGTTCCGTAGACCCGTGGCACCAGACCCGTACAGCAGACCAAAGTTGGCTGATTTAGCGGTCTGCCGATCACACTTGATGGACTCCGCCGTAACAGTGTGCGGATCTTCCCCAGCCTGGAACGCAGCGATCATCCGTTTATCCTTTGCCACCGCCGCAGCAAGGCGCAGCTCCATCTGAGCAAAGTCAGCGTCAACCAGCGCCCAACCCTCAGGAGCTTCAACGCAACTGCGGAATTGCTTGTCACGCGGAATCTGCTGATTATTGGGCTTGATGCAGGACATGCGCCCTGACTCCGCCCCCAACTGCATGTAGCTGGCACGCACAAAGCCAGTGTCATCCATCTTTTCCTGAATCGACTCGATCATCTGGCGGCGTTTTTCACACCTTTTCCACTCCAGGTAAATCTGGATGACCTCGTGATCAGCCGCGTAAGAACGCAGTGCCTGCCTAGATGCGCTTGGCTTTCCATTGGCATCGCAAGGAGCACTACCCAGTAGCACGGTGAGTTTTTCCACAAGCTGCTTCGGACTGTTGATGTTGAAGCCGGCGTACTTTTTGGTGCCGTCCCGAACTTTGCCTTGGTCCTTTGCCCTTAAGTTGAAACTGCCGTCTTCATCACGCGGCAGTTTGTGCTCTTCAGGCAATGCCGCATCCAACTGCAGTATGAAATCCTTGGCCAAGCTCTTGATGTCGTGCTCGTAATCGGCCTTGCGCTGCTGCAAATTCTCGGCATTCCAGGGCAAGCCTGTGCGCCACATCTGAGCCATCGCGGGCAGTGCGCGGCACTCCAGCTTGAAGGCTGGTCCGAGCCTGTCGCGACTGATGCGGTGCTCCAGGATTGGGTCAAGCTCCATCAGCGCCGCAACGTCGTTGGCCGCGTATTCCAGCTGCTCTTCGCTGAGATCGCCACCCCAATTAGAGCGCTGTTGTTCTTTGGACAGCTCTTTTTTGAGGTAGCGCTTTACAACGCTGTCGAGACCGTGCTTCGTATTAGGCAGGCCGTTGGTGAGAAGTCGGCTGGCCAGCATGGAGCAACGGACCCACCCAGCCGGATAGATGTCGTGTTCCTGGAGCCAGCCAAGATCGAAGACAGCGTTATGGGCCAGCCAGAATCGCTTTGGAGAGCGGAAGAACTGGCGGAGATCAGCCCAGTCGCCTTTATCAAGTTGAAAGCAGTCAATCAGAACAATAGTGTCGCGGTCTCGGGCACCTAACTGCAAGAGCCGCAACCTGCCGCGCTCAGGCTGCAACTGGAGCGTTTCTGTGTCAAAGCAAAGGGACGTAGCGGTGTTGAGCTTGCTGAGGTGCCCGATCCCTTGAAAGACTTGAGGAGACATGGGTGGTGTCGTGTAACCACCTCAATGTAGCACATCAAGAACTGACGAGGCTCTCGATAAGCGGAAAATAATCCAAGTCATACGCCGTCATCACAGCCACATCAATGCCGCAGTCCAGGGCAGCGGCCACCTGACACTCGAAATCCTGGTGGCCATTGCGGTTGTCCTGGTACGTGACCTGCTCAACAGCCAACGCCTTGTCCTGATTGTCGTAGCTGGTGAAACGCACCAGGGCAAGAGCGTTCACATCCGCAGGCGCTTCCACCTTGCAGTATTGGAACTGGACCCGGTGTTTCATGCTGGCCACTCGCCTAAACGGAGTATGACCCTGCCTGCGGGTAAGCAGAAGAAAAACCCGCCTAGCTAGCCAAATCATTGAAAACAAAAGCAACGATGCCTTCAACCTGCCGCCGGTCCATCCCTTGCCCAGCTCTACGACGAGCCCGCTCCACCAAGCTATAAAACTCAGGCGGCGATAGGAGTTTGTCTGTATTTACTGGAGTGCGCGTAACCCGCTCGCGGAGCAAATCAGAACGCGAAATGCCCAGCTGTTCTGCTTCCTGCTTCAGACGATCCGCATCAGCGTCGTCCACCGTGATTTCAATCCTTTTCATGCTCAAAGGTATTCGTTGTAAAAGGCGCTGCCTGGTCCGTACTTAGCAACGATTTCTGGAAAAGCATCCAGAACCCGGTCGCGATTACGGGGGTCAGCGTTCAAGGCAGCCTCAGCAACTTTGCTGAGAAACGACCCACCGTAATGGTGGGCCGTCCTCACAGTGGCCTGAATCTGTTTTTCGGTCATGTTTTGATAAAATAATCAGATCTTAGTTTCATGTGTGTCTGAACCACCCTCTACTTTATCGTCATAATTCCAGTCGTCTGGATTTACAGCTTGAGTAGGAGGCTCGCACACAAAACCGTTTGAGGTAAAAGTAGCTCCACAAACAGGGCAATCATGTTTTTTGCTTAAAGTTCGCGGACTGCACTTAAAAAGTAAAGGACGATTTTGCCTTACACAGTGATGATAATTAAATAATCGTGCAAACATAGTGCCAACTTGGTCACTAACCAGGACTCCCCCACGAGCCACTGTCCAGTCGTCATTGTTTTCGTCTTTGTCTTCTGCTCGCAAAGCGTGAATAAACGCATTTATCTCCGGGTTCTCATAAATTTGATTACCCCTAGCATTTAATTCTGCAGTAACTTTATCTTGCCCGATACGCTCGACATCATCGCGCATTTGGTATTCATACGCAGTATAAAACCACAAATGCATAAGTATAGCGCCTTTAGTTGTATGTAAAAACTCGGAAAATTCTACACACCTCTTATCATCTCCTCGTTCTTTGAGTTTAAGCATTTCTGGGATACCTGTACTCCACAGAGGCACATTTTCTGCAGAAGTTAGCCAATTTAAATTTGGCTGGTACTTGTATTTGCCGTGGTCTTCAGCAAACGAATGTGTTTTTGTAGTCAAAAGGAACCTCCTTCAGTGAGTTTGGAAAATTCAAGTTTTTGTGCTTCGGTAAGTGATTCGTAAAAATCAGCGTACGCAAAAGCAACAAGCGCATCCAACTGTTGCGATGCAGTTCGATGTTGGGCTTTAGCCAGGGCAGCGAGTTTTAAAGCAGTCTCAGGTTTTATCGAAAAAGACTGCCGTATTGAAGCCATGAAGAGGCACAGACGGAAGTGCCTCAGAACTGTAGCAACTTAGTCCCACATTGTCCACTCATCAGGCGTTTCCCCCTTAGGTACGTGAGAATTCGCCGGAGATTCAAGATCCGTTCCAGGGGAAGGGGTTTTACTCCCAAAGCCGTTTTCGGAGATTAAAGGTTTCGGAGATAAAGCAGCCCCATCCTTTATTTCCGGAAGATCTTTATCTCCGAAAGGCGGTTCGGAGATTAAATCCGTTCCAGGGCAAGGGGTTTCTTTATTCCGGTAGCTTTCATCGGTCCCCCCACGCGCGCGTAGGTTTAAACCTGGTACGTCCTTACCTAAGTACACCCAGTAGATAGGAGCCGCTCCTTTTTTCTTAGGAACCCCTTCAGGACGAAAGCCTTTGGCGCACCGCCCAGCCAACTTCTGGCTTTCAAGCTTTTCCAGGTTGTATTCAATGGCCCGCCGCTTGTGCTCACCGCCAAGCTGCTCGTGCTCAACAAACATGTTGATAGACCAAGGTTTCTTGGTTTTCCTCATTACCTCAAGCATGTCCAGCATGTGCTGATTTGGGGTATTTGACTTAACCGTTTTCTCGGTGTCTGGAACGGGTCCAATGGCGTAGGTGTAATCAGGCAGCAAACTGAAGGCCATACGTTGGCCCTCCCTGTCATCGCGCGATTTTTCAACAGTCACTATGCGCGTACCAAATTGCAAATTTGTTTCGGCTAATTCTTTTACGCCCACTTTTTGCATATTCCAGGTTTCATCTACAGCAGCCCTGATGGCGCTGGTGCCACGGAAGCTGCCGTTTCTGTTGTTGTGGTGAATCACGATGATGGTGCAGGCTCCAAAGTCCTCACCATTGCGCCGTGCAAGCTTCTTCAAGGGCAGCGCATACTCCCTGCGGTTCTCCTCATAAGGGTTGGAGTCGTTGCAGCCGTCCAGGCTGTCAATCACCACCAGGTCATAGTTCGGCGCTTCCTTCGGGCCTTGGATCTTTTTGAAGCGGTTATACCAAGACATGTCCCACTCGCCGACCACATCAACTCCTGAAGAAGCGCCGATTAACTCAAACTGCCTACGAACAATGCGCTCGCTTTGATCTCCGTTAAGCCAAAGGCATCGGCCTTTAGGCACGTTGACCAACCCGCCGTGAACGTTGAACCCCAACCCTTGGCTAATGTGCTTACAGAGCGTTTGACACATCGCAGACTTACCTGTGCCACCATCGGCATGAATCAACAACAACCAAGGTTTTGGCAGTAAACCCGGAATCAAATAATCAAACGCGGCATCGTCCAACTCGTTGACAGCCCTGGGACGGAACTCTTTATTACGTTCAAATGTGAGATGTGAGTCAAGCAAGCGGTCAATCGCTGCTGCGCCCTCCCTGGAGCGTCCGGCTTCCATAGCCAGCTGTGTTTTTGCCTGATCAAGGAGTGCAGGATTCTCAATGCTTGCTTCTAGCTCCTGCGCTCTGTCGATAATCTCTTGCCCGCTTAGGTAATCGACCTTGTATTTAACCGGCGTCGATTCGATCTCCTCCACCAATCGTGCAAGACCGTCCCTTTGAAATCGGGTCTTGTTGGGGTCCACCAGATCGGCTTGACGAATCAACGACCCAAACCCCAGGCCACCCCCACGAAACCCGTTCTCCCAACGCTCAGCGCATGGGTTGTGGCCGTCCTGCCAATCGTCGGCGTACTCGTTATCGCGGCGGCTCCATTCTTCCCACAGCTTCAACCCATCCTCGTTAGGCAGCTCGCTGTGGATCATCGCGCCGATCTCCCACCAGAACTGCTCAGAGTTCGCCCCGCGTGGCTCAATAACACTCAGGCAGCTCCGCGCAATCTCAATCTTCTCCTCCCTGGAACGGTTGGAGTAACGACTATCGCGAAGCTTGCGATTATCAGTTCGTTCATGCAGTTTTCTGTACTGCTCGCGCATCCGCTCCAGCAACCATTCAGGAGCGACGGGAATGTTATTCACATCGCCCTTAAAGGTGTACTCACCCTCATCTTTGTAAGCACCAAAAAGCAGGCCCTGCCTGCCCCACAGCACTTCCCAACCTTCATGGCCACCAGCAGCGTGGCTTAGGTCAGAGACAGTTAGCCGATCCTCTTCAGGGACGACAAACAAAAACTTCGCCGCGTTCTTCTTAGGTGAAGTAATGCGTGGAGCGTTCTCTAAATCCTTGCCCCACTTCTCCTCAATAGCCCCAAGGTTTGCGTCCACGTCAAAAATGACGAGACCGCCTGAACGAGTACCGCTGTAAACGCCGACGGCCTTGAACTCTTGAGGGTGCTTTTCGATGTGCTGGGCCGTGAACTCAGGCGTCAAGTTGTCGTGAGCAGCACGCCCAAGCGGAGACTTACCTTCAGCCTTTTTGCCCTTGGGCATGACAGCGCCCTTGGCGTAAATCGGCGCAGTGGCCCAATGCTTGGGCAGGCTCCGTACGAAACTGACGAGATCCATTTGCTACAGTGTGAACGTGGAATGTTTACTTGATACCCCTGGGTGCTTCTCCGGCTCCCAGGGGTTTTTCCATTCTATAGCAGTTGCAAACCCCTCACGCCCTGCTACATTGTTAAGGCACCGGGCAACGCGCCCACAGCAAAGGACCCCATGGGCTTTATCTCATCCAAGAACAAGTCAGCCATTAGCGCCGGTTCCGGCGGCGGCTACCTCAACCCCTCCAAGATCCAGAGCGGCGGCAGCGTCCGCTTCGCCCTCCTGGAAGACCAGCCTCTTGAATTCTTCGAGTGCTGGGGCGAATCATCCGAGGGCGGCGTCAAGCCTTTCCGCTTCAGCGACGATCCCAGCCCTGAGGACATCCAGGAAGAAATGGGACCGGAGTTCAGCCGTCGCCTTAACCGCGAGGGCACCGCACCCGAGAAGGTGAAGTTCGCCATCGCTGTGCCGGTCTATAACTACGAGGCCAGCAGCGTCCAGATCATGCAGCTCTCCCAGAAGAGCCTGCAAAACGAACTGGACGACATCAGCCAGATGGAGGNCTA
>JGI25127J35165_1000642_pt1 | contig 10246 bp, 15 predicted proteins | sample ETNvirenome_2_30_FD_35165 | JGI IMG/M metagenome (IMG submission 35165) | reverse complement strand
AAAAAAACCACGGCTGTTTTGTCTCTTCAAAAAAACAACTGGAGTGGACAGAACAAAATTTATCCANAAGTAATAATGTTCATTATACGCAAGTAGATGTGTTTTTNAGCGTCGAAAGTTTGAAAGAAGAACTACTAGCATTAGACAAGAAATTTGATCTCGATTTAGATTTAAANGATTTGTATTCTGTCCATGAACAGTTTGTTGATAAAAATTTAGTATTGAAGACACATAAACACACCGACACAGTGTTAAATGCTGTAAAAGAAAATAGAAATATCATAATTCCAGCATTAGACATTATCCAACAAGCATATGTGTACGCAAAGTTAGAATTGCAACATGATTTTATAACAATGCCCATGACTGATACTTTCTTTAGTACCACCGAAGAAATANTAGATTACATCAAAATGTATCCGGAACACTATAAAGCAATGAATCCAAATTTACCAAAATTCAATGGCATAGATAATCCGTTTTTTTTACATAGACAAAAAACCAAATGAGTGCTATAATATAGTATGACTCACATATTAGTAGACACTGCAAACACTTTCTTCCGAGCTAGACACGTGATCAGAGGTGATACATCTGAGAAGGTAGGCATGGCCATACACATAATGATGAATTCGATTAAAAAGGCATGGCAGGATTTTGAAGGCGAACATCTTGTATTTTGTTTGGAGGGCAGGTCTTGGCGTAAAGATCATTACGCACCATACAAAAGAAATAGAAAAGAAATGGCAGACGCCATGACCGAAAAAGAGAAAGAAGAGAATGAAGTTTTTTGGGAGTGTTATGATGATTTTTGCGATTTTATTAAAACGAAGACAAACGCAACTGTGCTTAGAAACGCAAGGACAGAAGCAGATGACTTAATCGCAAGATGGATTGACAAACATCCTAACAAAGACCATGTCATCATCAGCACAGACAAAGATCTTAATCAACTAGTGGCAAAAAATGTAAAACAGTACAACGGTGTAACCGAAACAACTCTTACTAACGAAGGATGGTTTGACAGCAAGGGCAAACCTGTCATAGATAAAAAATTGAAAGCGCCAAAGCCGGCGCCGGACACAGAATGGATTGTGTTTGAAAAGGCGATGCGAGGTGATCCAAGTGATAACATTTTTAGTGCNTATCCAGGAGTAAGAACAAAAGGCACCAAAAACAAAATAGGATTACAAGAAGCATTTGCTGATAGAAAAGAAAAAGGCTACACATGGAACAATTTAATGTTGACCAAATGGGTCGACCACGACGGAAATGAACACAGGGTCATGGAAGACTATGAGAGAAACAGATTGTTAGTTGATTTACATGCACAACCAGAAGCAATAATCGAGGAAATGGATCAAACTATTGCACAGGCCAAATCTGAAAACAAAAGTGTAGATCAAGTCGGAATCAGATTTATGAGGTTCTGTGGCAAATATGATTTAAATAGAATTAGTGAGCAGGCACAACTTTATGTGGAGCCATTTAATGCGAGGTTACAAGCATGACAGTACGGGCAAAGACATTAGTAAAAGATAAGTTCTGGATCGTTGAGCAGGATGGTCATAAATTAGGCACTCTACAAAAGCAACAGGACAATGGCTGGATCTTTCTGAGCAAGAAAGATAAGAGAGAAGTGTTCCATACGCAGGAAAGTTTGTTCACCAAATTTGGCATAGAAATGTTTGATGCTACAAACGTCAAAAAACCAGAGGAAGAAATACAAATAGACAACTTTGATGTGCATGGTTATCCTTGTAGTCAACATCCTTACAATCCGATGTTTGATGTGCAGAAGCAACTTCCGGTGTATACTAAGACTCCAAAAAGCAAAAGCCAATTTTGTGCAGGTTACTATATCATCTGCTTTGAAAAAGGCTGGAGAAAAGCGTATTGTCCAAAAATGATCACACTTTCCAGGTACAAGTACAAAGGTCCTATGAAAACAAAAATAGAAATGCAACAGGTATTAAACAATGCAGTCAAAGAATTCCAAGATTCAAACTAGGCCGATAGAAGATCTTATAGGCCGTATAAGAACACTACGCCAGAAAGGTGACAGACAGATAGTCTTGCAGGCCAAAGAAGCCGACCAACTTGCTGACTCTTTGACGCAAGTAATGACTAGAATGGTGACCATACAAGAAGAGATTATCGAAGCACTCAAAACCGCCAAAGAGGCCCAGACTGTAAACATAGAAATGGATGGTGGTAATTTCAGTGCTAAAAAATAATTTCAAATTAATTTTAAAAAATTCAGATAACAAAGAGCTAGATCTTGATTATGAACTACACGATTCATTACTTGCTGAGAAATGGGCCAAAAAAATTAAGCATTTAAAGAGAGTTGCCATTGATCCCGTCGAATCAAATATAATTGATGTCTCTGACATACAAGACATTTACAAAAAATTTTGTGAGTTTGCAAATTTGGAACCTATAGATATTGAGCCATTGGATCAAAGCAAACTTAATAAATTGCACAAAATTTATGAGGAACAGCACGAAACACTATCTAGAATCAAAAACAATGAGATATTATATAAGTTCCACCATTCCATTCATTACAATGAAAATATTCCAAACGAAGAATCTAAAATAGTTGTTGGTTGGGGCATAAATGAAGGACGATTAACTGAACAGTTTGATTGCTATTCGTATTATGCGGATAAGATAGAAAAAAATAACATATACCTTCCATGGGCAGAACTGGGCAAGAAGCCGTTTGCATACTACACAGACAAAGAACCAAACAATCAAACACGTGTAAATGAATTATGTAAACCACATATAACGTTCAGGGCTAAATTTTTTATAAGTTTTAATGACATAACTCCTAGCGAGTTTACGCCCGACTTTTCAAAATGGTTTGATCAATACAAACAAGCATGGTTCAAAGCATATAAAATAAAGGAATACACCCCAATACATGAATACAGTGCACCTATGTTGGCACACACAAACAATAAACAGGATCTAACAGGCTTTAAATTCGTTGGAATAGAATTATGATCGTTATAAAAGACGGACCGGAATTCAGTAAAATATATGCCGACAAGGCGTTTGATAAGTGGGGAGCACCTACAAGAGAAGATATCAGGATAGTAGAAGAATGGAGCGATTTTGATATTCCCAGTGATGCTGAGAAAATTGACGCCAATGTACCTTACGATGTTAATTTCGATGATTACTGCAACATGATAGAAAACACACTGTGGATTTTTAACAACGAAATGATAAAATTAAAAACAGATGTACACATGACCGGTGGTGGTGTTCATTGGATGTTCCAAAAAGGCAATGTGAATATATTCGATATCAGTAAAGTGCAAGTGGCATTTATAAATTTATTACTGCAAGATTGGAATGGAGAAAATTATGGTGAATTTGTTTATAACTTTATAACAAAAAACAAAATAATACATTTCCACGTTAATCTAAACGAGACTCAAAATTCAAACAAGGAATTAATTTCCAACAAGAACGAATTTATTGAAAAAATTAATACAAATTTTGAGATGCTTAAAAACAAATATGATCCAGATTGGAAATGGAATTCTGAAAAGAATGTTAAAGTACAAAATGGAAATCTTATTGCACAACTGCCTAATGTGTATTTGGGTAAAGCATTGATTTCAAACATATTTGATTTTAAATATTACTTTGCCAAATGCTACATACCAGATGCATACACCATGTTATCGCCAAGCACAAGATCATTCATACAGCAACACGCACATCGGAATGTTAAAACAGATAATCCTGCTTGTAAAAAAATTGAACTCAATGTTCCTGTACAGGACATATACAATGAAATACAAAATATTAAAAAATACTTACAAATGCATCGGTCAGATTCTGGCATTGGCTGGAGAGCATTCTGCATACACGGGCAGTCTTACAAAAGAACAAAAGAGGACAGTTACTATCCTGATTTTTTAGGGCATGATTGGACGCCCGAAGCATTAGAGAACATGCCGAGCACAATAAAATGGCTGAAGTCCTTAGGTTACAAAAGTTTTAGACGTGTCAGAGTGATGTGTCTACTGCCAAAGAGCTTCATAAACTTACACAGGGATCAAAATCACAGCAAGTTAGGTGCTGTGAATGTTGCCATAAACAATCCCAAGGACTGCAAATTCTATCTACAGAATCATGGGGTGCTGGATTTCAAACCCGGCACTGCTTATGAATTAGATCTAGTAAATTATCACACCGTTGTTAATAACAGCAACGTTCCACGATTCCATATCATAATTCACGGTGACAAATAGCAATACAATTTTTGGTAAATACTACTACAAATATGAGCAGACCAAAGCCTACAGTAATATTGCAACACAGCAACAAAACGACCTATAAGATGGACGAAGTACTTGCGGCGGAAGGCATATGGGCAGTTTTTTATGACGGTAAACCAATAAATTTGAAGAGCTCTAGTTTGGTGGCCAACTACCCTGGACCAAAGTACAAAAAAGTGTCATTTTCCAACCCGGGACACGCAGAGAACCTAGCCAAAAAATTGAATGCACAACACAACACAGACAAGTTTGGCGTGTACCTTTTGAAGACCGGCGAAAAATTCAGTAGATAATTAACATTACTATGGACCGTAAAACAGCCTACACTCGAACCTTCATGGAACTGCTGGAGCAACCAATACATGATGAGACCATCAAGAACAATTACTATGCATGGTGGCAGAATGTACGTGAAAGTTATCAGGCAAGATCATTACGACTTACCAAACAAGGTCTGGCCATGTTGGAAAAAATTGATCTCAAAACCTACGACATCAAGTTTCCTGCAAAAGTCATATTCACACCACAGACATACCTATGGTTGGACGAATTTGTTGACTGTCCATACTTTGTAGACAAGCAAAAAATCATAGTGACCATGGAAAAAATGGCATTACAGCTCATGTTATTTGCTGGAGATATCACAAAATACGGGTTGGCAAGGGCAATGAGCAAAATGGACGAGCAAAAAAGCCAATAAAACTGCGACTTTTTACATACATTTACCAGGTTGACGTATAACACAATTCTGCTATAATGGTATTATAAACATTTTAAACAGGAGTGTACAAAATGCCAAGAGCAAAAAACAAAGAAGCCGCAGTAGGCTCACAAAACAGAACAGTTTCACCCAACGAGGCGAAATCCGCACTGACACATTGTATCAAATTACAGAGACCAATAATGATGTGGGGTGCACCAGGTATTGGTAAGTCCGATATCGTAAAACAAATTGCAGACGCAGAAGGTAGAGAAGTCATTGACATTAGACTTCCTTTGTGGGAACCAACAGACATCAAAGGTATTCCGTATTACAACTCAAAAGAAAACAACATGGTTTGGGCTAGTCCGGCAGAATTGCCAACTGATCCAAAGTCTAATGCTATTGTTTTCTTGGACGAGTTAAACTCGGCGGCGCCGGCAGTACAGGCGGCGGCATACCAACTTATTCTAAACAGAAGAGTAGGACAATACCACCTGCCAGAAGGCGTTTCAATTGTGGCGGCTGGTAATAGAGACAGTGACAAAGGTGTCACTTACAGGATGCCTGCTCCGTTGGCAAACAGATTTGTCCACATTGAATTGAGAGTGGACTTCGAAGACTGGCTACAGTGGGCTACAGATCAACACGTACACGCAGATGTTGTTGGTTATTGCACATTCGCCAAACAAGATTTATACGATTTTGATCCTAGAGGTAGTTCTAGATCATTCGCAACTCCAAGATCATGGAGTTTCGTATCCCAACTTCTATCAGATGACCTGCCAGAAAGTACGCTCACTGACCTCGTTGCAGGTTGCGTAGGAGAGGGCCTGGCCGTTAAGTTTATGAATCATCGTAAAATTAGCGGTCAGTTACCTAACCCATCTGATATATTGAGCGGTAAGGTTCGAGACCTTAAGAGCAAAGAGATATCGGCTATGTACTCTTTGACAGTTTCTTTGTGCTATGAATTACAACAGGCACACGAGAAGAAAGATAAAACTTGGAATGAACAAGCGGATAGGTTCTTCAACTACATGATGGACAACTTTGAGACAGAGTTGGTTGTTATGGGTGCGAAGATTGCCTTGACAAACTACAAACTTCCGTTCGATCCTAGCAAGTTAAAATCATTTGATAGGTTCCATAAGAAGTTTGGCAAGTATGTCATTACTGCTATGGAGTCTAAATAGTGGATTATAGAGAACAGAAAATCATAGACAAACTAGTGACGGCAAGGATTGCCTTGCTATTGAAACATCCTTTCTTTGGCAACCTTGCAACTAGATTGAAACTTGTGAACGCAGATGACTGGTGTCCCACTGCAGGTACAGATGGCAGACACTTCTACTACAATACAAAGTTCATAGATTCTCTAACACCCAAAGAAGCAGAGTTCTTGTTTGGTCATGAGGTGTTGCACAATGTATTTGAACACATGCTTGTAAGGATCGGAGACAGAGATCCACAACTGTGGAACATAGCGGCGGACTATGCCGTGAACCAGATACTCAAAGATTCAAACATCGGTGAAATGCCCAAAGGCAAGAAAGGTGAGAACAAAGGCTTCCAAGATGACAAGTATAAGGATTGGGCATCAGAAAGAATATATGATGACTTGTTCAAAACTGCAAAGAAGAACGGCAAGAAGTTTTTGGAGAAGATGGGTGAGCTAATGGACGATCACCAAGAGTGGGGCAAAGGTGATGGTGCAGGTGAAGGCAAGGGCAAAGACAAAAAAGGTGGCAAGAGTGGTAAGCCTGTTTACACAAAAGAAGAATTAAAGAAGATCAGAGACGAAGTAAAAGAAGCGATGGTAAGTGCCGCACAATCAACAGGCGCAAGTAATTTGCCAGGTGCGTTACAAAGACTTGTTAAGGACCTTACAGAGCCTAAAATGGACTGGAGAGAAATACTCCAGCAACAGATAATGAGCACACTGAAATCGGACTATACTTGGATGAGGCCAAGCAGAAAAAGTTGGCACACATCAGCAATACTTCCAGGACAAAACAATGATGAGATGATTGATATATGTTTGGCTTTGGATGCCAGTGGTAGTATCAGTAACGAACAATGTAAAGAATTTTTGACAGAGGTGAAAAACATAATGGATCAATACAAAGATTTCAGAATACATTTATGGAGTTTTGATACCGCAGTATTCAATCCAAAAGTTTTTACTCCTGACAACGCAGACGAACTATTAGACTACAAACTAGGATCAGGTGGTGGAACAGAATTTGAATGTAATTGGGAATACATGAAAGAACAAGGAATAGAACCTAAGAAATTTGTTATGTTCACAGATGGTTGGCCTTTTAATTCGTGGGGAGACGAACACTACTGTGACACTATATTTTTAATCAACAACCCTTACGAGAGGGACATAGAAGCACCATGGGGACTAACGGTACAATACAATGACTAATGACACAAAGGTATTATACATATCAACTGCGATATTTGTTTTGGTTATAGTTCTTGCCACTGTGAGGTATCATGCGTAATATGATATGGGCAAAGATAAAGGACTGGTTGGAGAACCCTATCACCATAGGATTAGGAATAATGCTAATAACACTTTTAATTTTTGAGATAGGAATAGGATAATGGAAACTAGAGAAAAATGGTATTCAGGATCGATGATAAAAGTAAAGTGTCTGCGAAACTGGATGATAGACACGGCGACAGTTNTGTTTGATGATAATAACAACGACCTAAGAGCATTACCTAAAACTGTGAGATTACAAATATTAGTGGTGTTAAGTTTTGTTTGGAGCACTGTGTTCACAGTTTACTTCTTTTCCATATCAACTATGTTGTGGGGTTGGGTCGGACTTGTGATCGGACATCTTGGAATAATTTTTGCTATCTATTATACTTTCAAACAATTTCACAATGCGACTCATACTATGAAACCGGATCCAAATGATCCACCATTATATGATGATGTTTGGTACGGATCATGAAAATTTGTATTATATACGGACACTATAACACAACAGATAGTTTCAACGCGGCCATCAGAGATACTTTTATAGATGAAGCAAAGAAATGCGGTCACACAATTGATCTAATAAATTTGTTCGAAGAGAAAGAAAAATTGCCGTTCTACAACGCAAATATAAATCCACCACCTAAACTTGTATTGGATTATAGGAAGAGACTAGAAAACAGTGACGTCATGTTCTTAATTGGTTCTTGCCACAATTTAAGGATGCCTTCCATACTGGAGAACTGGGTAGACTGGGTTCTCCACCCTAAATGGTTTTTCAGTTATAGAGCGTTGGTTCCTGGTAGTAAGTATTTCAAGAACTATGGATATCCTGTGCCAGGAGCAATGAACGGCAAGTTAGGATTGATATCAATCACATATGGTGGACCTATGGTCACTTACTTTAACTTCAGTCTTTTTGATAATATTCCTTACAGAAGGATTAAGAAAGCAGTATTCAATCTTGGTGGCATGGTCACAAAATACATAAGATTTTATTCTGTGCTACCAGGCATGGATCAAAAAGTTTTTGATGGACACATGAATAGAGTGCGTAAACTAGCAAGGAGTTTGAACCCTAATAAAAAATCTAAAATAAGTTGGTGGGCATCATGAGTAAGTGGGTAGTTGGTATAATGATGCTGGTGGTAATTGCTATGTTTTGGAAAGGGGTTGAAGTCCTTGGACCGAGCAATACCAACAAGGATGTTTTATATGAAGGCCCAAAAACAACCACGGAACAAAGGTGGCAAAAGGCCTATGATTGGCTAAAGGAGAAACGTGAAAATCAATCCAAATAATTTCTTCAAAAGAGAACTTGACATTTTACCACCACACTTTGTAAACACAGTGGTAAAGGCCCATGAATCGGACATAGAACATATGAGAAAATGGATCTATGAAAATTGTCATGGTAGGTATTCTATTACCAAAGATGTTATATACGAAGGTGACCAATCAAGATCAATCACGGTGATTGGTTTTGAAAATCCAGGTGACCTGACCCTTTTCGCTTTAAGTGGTAAAGCTCAGATAAATCAAATCTAATCGTTGCACTCCATAATTAATTTTAGTATAATATACGTATATTAATACCAATTGCAATTAGGAGAAAATTAAATGGCAAAAGAAGAAACAAAGAAGACGGAAACTGTTGAAGCACCAAAGACGGCGACGGCCCAATCTACTGCTCCAGCACAACCTGATCCGATGGCATTATCGATTGGAGACTTAAAAGGTCTTGCATCCATTATTGATGTGGCATCAACAAGAGGTGCTTTCAAAGCCGCCGAGATGGCAGGTGTTGGAACACTCTTCAATAAACTTAACGCATTCCTAGTGAATGTAGAAAAAGGCCAACAAGCAGGTACTGACGCAAAGGCACCAGCGGAAGGAAAATAAAATGGCAACACTAATGAACGTAAACAACCAAGCCATGCCAATGGGTGACAACACCGGAGCGGCGGGTGATGGTCAGACTGGTCCAAAAAGACACTTCAAACATATTGGAGAGTTGGCAGACGAGTCAAAAGCCAAAGTAGTCATCATGTACAGAACAGTGCCAGGTGAACCAAACAACTGTTTGGTTGTTGGTACCAAGTTCTTACCTGACGTGTACCACAATGGTTTGATGTCTGCTGTGGAGTCAGAAGGCGGACAACAGGCAGAAGAATTTGCCGACTATGCCGGTAGACAGACATTTGCTGACGGCACAAATATGTTGGCAATGCTTCATAATGACAATTATATCAAAAAATTTAAAACAAATGAAATAATGGTCACTTATGGATCAGGCCCGGACGGAAGAATCTTGTTGAATAAACTTAACGAGATGATTGCAAAAGAAAAAGGCGTCAAAGTCTCGGAACTTGGACAAAAGGATCCGGACGCTAAAGAAGATACTAAAAAAGCGGATGCCAAAAAGACAACCGCCAAAAAATAGCACTTGGGTACAGCTCACACGAGATTTCGTTAAAGAGTGGCCGGAGGTTTTAGAAGGCTTACAATTCCAAAACATGCCGGTCAAGTACCTAGATTATATTAATCTTAATCTAAAAAATAATGTCACAATCAGATATGACATTAAAAAAGAGTTGAAAACAAAAAAGCAAGACACTATTGCTAGAGTCCTAAAAAAAACAATCGAAGACAATTACGTTAGAATTAAAAACGTTGATTTGAAATTCAATGTTCCGGCACTAAAACGTGACATGGAAAACAAGACAAGAAATATACTATCAA
>JGI25127J35165_1000639_pt1 | contig 10267 bp, 22 predicted proteins | sample ETNvirenome_2_30_FD_35165 | JGI IMG/M metagenome (IMG submission 35165) | reverse complement strand
TAGATAAACCACCTTTATCTGATGTCACGACATTAACCGCACCAATACTTCCTGCCCCTAAATCAAACATTATCATGTCTCCCAAATATTATAGGCTTATCATCAATTGGCTCTGGTGGTGATATTTCAGATTGTTTAGTAATTAAAAGATTACCATCTTGCACTGTCTGCACTAACGGATCATTTAATCTATGATACCCATATAGCTTTTCATTTTCTGGCACATTAGTATCTAATAGGCTGGATCTATGCGCTACTTCTAATTTAATACCTTTTGTTACTGCTATCGCACACCAAAACTCTACACAGGCTCTGCCCGACTCTGCCATACTCACATTTTTGTAAGTATAATCAATGCCATATAAGCTGATTTTATTTACCTTTTTCCATATCGCATAAGCTACAGCATATGCAACAGTATTATTAAAATAACAATATCCTAAGTCTAGTGTCACTTCTTTCAAAGGGAATAATTCTAGATGTTTAACTCTTTTATCTAATTGGCACGTTACTATAGGTTTTTTATTGGTTTTAAGGAATTGACGAGCTACCCCTGTTTGTGTCCCTGCATTATCTGTGTCTAAAAATCTAGAAACAGGATCCATCATAAATGTTTTGTCAACATGAATAATAGCTCCAATACAGTTTATTCCCCAAACCTCGTCAAACTCTTGCGATGCTACTCTTGCAGCAATGTAGTCTGCGTAGCTCCCACCGAGACCTACGATAGCTATATTCATGTTCTTGCCTGACTTGGTAGCCCTTTTCTGTAAGCATCTGTGTTTTCGCGAGCTTCAGCTAAATCTTTAATACGACCTAATGACTCACCAAATCTACCATTATAAAGTTGTAGTAGATCAGGTTCACCTTTCATATATGTGTACGCCTCTACTAGACACGCATATAATAGCGCATTAGTAGCATTCTCACTAAGCCATGTAAGAGTGGTATCCGCACTTGTGGAAGCAACTATACCAGTCGCACCGCTGACGCTACCTGTAACAGTCTCGCTTACTGTAAAAGTTCCTGTCGGTATACCAATCGTAAATTCAGTGGCAGAAACTAAAGTGGATATACTACTTGATTGTCCGCTAGTAGCCCCTGTGATTACATCTCCTAATGCAAATGTGCCAACTACATTGTTGACTGTTATGTTGAATTTGCTTGCAGATAAACTATCTGGACGATGGTAGTAGGCTATCTCAACAACATAGGAATCATTTGGTGTAGGAGCTATTAAAAAATTACTAACATCAAAATGTGCGTAATATTTAGGGACTCCTGTAACAGTGGAATCAGGATAAGATTCTACTAAATAGTTCATATCTTTTTGTAATAAAAAAGATTTAGATCCTGAGCTTGTTATAGATAAACTAAAAGATGCTAAGTAATCTGTGGGTGTTGCTAAAAAACGATTACCTGATGTCATCGCACCGCTTGCATTTTTACGGAAAAACTCTAAGTCTACCGTGGAGAAGATTCTTTGCTCGGCGTTTTTGATAAAACGATCTAAATTAGATACAAAACTGGTTTCATTATTATCTGTGTAATTTTGTATCGCATCTTTTAATTGGGTGTATGTATAACTCATGATACGCTCACTGTAACAGTGCCAACACTCGCTGTCACCTCAAAAGAAGTTAACTCTGCGCCGAGTATACCTAATCCTACATTAGTATAAACTATAAATTTATTATTATCCTCTTTAATATCTGGTCTTGGCTGAAACAATGCTTCTGCATCAGCCCCTGTTTGTGTCGGTTCTAACTGTCTGGCTTTAGGTTCATAACATTCAGGGCAAACTTTAAAATTGTTCCACTCTTCCTTTAGCTCTAGATATTTATATCTAAAACCGCATCTATCACAAATGGCATTAGAGTATTTTCCTAAAGCATACGCCATTAACCAAATCCATAATAATCTCTACGCGGAACTAGGCTTAAATTAGCACGATCAACATCTTCATATGCCGCTCTTGCAAATTCTTCCTCATACATAGATTTTAATGTTGGCACACGTTCTGGTGCTTTTTTCATAGCAATGTAATATGCTAATCCAGCGGCAAGGCACGGATAAAACCTAAATGGGACATCTAAAGTATTTATAGAAGAATCTGCATCTTCTATACGAGTAAGACGGTCAAATACTAAAGTGTAAGTTTGATCTGGTGTAGGCCAAAATCTTATTTGCGGTACTATTTGCCTATCAACATACCATTGCGAAGGTTGAGCTTCTGTATTCTTACTCGGTATATTAATAAACACATCTCTGCTAATTCTTGTTATTTGTGTATCAGATTGTGTTGTGCCTGTGCCTGTCCTAATAACTGCACTCAATACATCCACTGTATCAGTTGGCAAATTATAAATAGCAGTGCTAGCTGATAAAGTAAGAGTGCTTTGCTCTATCGTCCACCTGTTTAAGCCCCTGTTTGCCCAATCAGCAAACATAAGGTTTAAAGATCTACGAGCAGTACGCACATCATAACCAGTGCGGACTTCTAGGCCACAGCGTTCAAATGCTTCCTCGATGTAATCATTTACATCAAGTTCAAAATCTGTTGACCCAGAAGTTGCCATTAGCTATACGGACCTGCGATGCGCTTTGGATTAGTTTTCTTACGTGAACTGCCTTTAGCCATCCCACCCATGGACATCTTCATAGGCTTTTTGACCATACCACCTTTAGCCATTTTCTTCATGTCTTTTTTGACCATACCGCCTTTAGCCATTTTGGTCTTTTTTACCATACCGCCTTTAGCCATTTTGGTCTTTTTTACCATGCCGCCTTTTGCCATCTTTTTCTTTTTTACCATGCCGCCTTTTGCGTACATTTTTTTCTTCATCTTTGCCATCTTCTTCATCCTCTTCCGCATAAAGGTTATCAAAGATCCGATTGACATCCATTGTATAGTCTAAATCAGATTTTGAATAGTGAATGTGTTGTGACGGTTTNAACTTAGGAGCACCCTCGCCAGTAACATACCAAGCTGGNTGTGTAACCCTCACACGATTATTTGGCAAAGCCACGATATTACCAGTCCATTTACCNGCATCNAATAACTCTAACACATGGCTTTGTTTGTGTTGAGCTGGGTCATCGGCTACTTCTGTATCAGTATAATCTACTGTAAAGAAATATTTNGCGGGATAAAATTCACCGTCTATTTTTGCAATCCAAGGGCATGGCTGNGCTCTTCGCAAACTGTAAACAGAATGTGTATGAGACATACAATCCCAAGGTTGTGCTTGGTATACATCCATTGGCTCAGGCCAACCTTCAAAAGCTGTATCACCCACTAAAGCTGTTATTGGCATCCTTGCCCACATAGCACCACCATGAATGTTTTCTTCACCAGTTATTTCGCTTTCACAACCTGTAAACAAAACTTGGAAACTCAAGCATCTGTTTGGCATAGTCGTAACGGCTATTACCATTGCATGAAGGAACTCTCCATGGAAGTCTTCGTGATTGCAAGTATACTCCCTCCTTACCCAACATTTGAAGTATGGGACATTACTTGTTAAAAAACTCATTTTTTCTTTTTAGCCTCCTTTTTGGGCTTTTTACCTTTGCCAAAAATATGTGCGTCTACCTTGGCTGCTTTGCCACCAGTCAAGACACTATTTACCCTAGCCATTGCCCACTGACTAGGTGTTGTTCCAGGGCGATGTCCCGTTCTGTAAGCAGCTAAACCTTTATTGTAGACTCTTCCAAGTTGTCCAGCCGTAACCTTTTTACCTTTTTTACGAGCCGCCTCAGCTTTTTTTGCGAGTGACTTTTTTGTTGCTGCGCTGAGTGCCATTTTTTCCCCTTTCCTTACGGATGCTTTCTTTGCCTTGCCTAAATATCTGAGCTACTTTTTGTTTGCCCATAACTTTTGCTCTTTGCTCACCAACTGTTAGTATCTGTATTTTTCTAGCAAAAGGCTTATTGACTTTTTTAACCTTCGCTACAGTTGCCCTTGCATCAGCTGGTGTAGAAAATTTAATACCCACAGTATCTTTTGGGTTCTCATCCGTATATAATCTGCGTCCAGAACCTTTAGGTTTTTTTCCTGTTCCTACCTTTGGATCTTTTTGCTTTGTCATTCTTTTTTGCCTTACTAGGCATTAAACCTTTATTTACAGCTCTAGCTCTTTCGCTAAACCCTAACTTTTTTCCTGACCGAAGTTTTCTTCTTATTGTTTGCAATTTTGCTACCATTTTTTCCAGCCTTATTTTTAGCAGCAGTAATGATGTCCGCACGAGTAATCTTGTTTCGTGGCGGTGCAAAAGCCGCCAATTTTTTTTGCTTTGCAGATAATTTTTTTGCCATAACTATTTCTTTTTACCTCCAAACATTTTGCGGAATTTTTTGGTATGCACGGATTCTTTTGTTTTCCTTCTAGTTCCTGACTTATCAGTATCACTTGGGAAAACATAAGCTGAGGGATCCTTTGCTGATTTACGNGCATTACGCTGTATTTCTTTACGACGTTTTGATTTATCTTCTGAACTTAAACCAGCTAAATACTTCGCTGGTATTTTACGTTTTTTCTTTTTCTTACGGCTCGCAGGGGCTTTCTTAATCTGTTTAGCCATATTGCCACGAGTAATTGCCATAACTTTACCAAGCCTTACATGACCAATATCGAGCACTAAACTTATCTTTTGCGCTATCACAATTATGACGTGCTCTAAAAGATTTACGTCTANCTGGCTGGTCTTTTTTAATACTCATATTAGGATCACCAAAACGTACTAACTTTATTTGATCGCCTTTTTTAGCTAACACCGCAGATTTTTTCTTCGCTCCTGGAGTGCGTTTAGGTTTATTATATCCAGGAAACGTCTCCCCCCGATAAGTCAACTTACCGGAGGGTGTGCGTTTAACATCCTTAGTAGAAGCCATTATGCGTATTCCTTACGGACTTGCAGTATAATAGTGTAACTATCCGCAGAGCTGTGACCAACAGTGGTAAACATAATATCACCTGTTTTACCACCGCCACTATTATTAGCTATCCCGCCAAAGGAACTATAATCATGGTATCCGCTTTGGTTTTCGCCTAATTCAATAGCGATAACATCTGATGAAGCATCGAAAAGTATTTGTACTTTCATACCATTGCACTGCCACCAGATTTTTTCTATTGAGCATCCCGTACACGTTTGTTTATTACCACTAGAAGATAATGCACTTACGTCCACTTTTTTCACTGCACTTTCGCCAGTGCCGTCAGAGATGTTAGTAAACTTTAATACTGCGGTGCGNTCGCCATCTATCAAAGTTTGTGAAGTGACTGCATCTGCCATAGTACCCTCCTCTTAGAATACTGAGTACTCAAGCTCCACAGTAAATCTACCAGCAGTTACATCAGCATTAACAGTGGTCGTTGCAGCAGCATAAAGATGTGTGCTAGCAATGGCGGCTGTAATATTTGGTACAAAAATATGATAGTTGCCAGCGGTATCATTAAAGTTAATATCAATCTCAGTGATTGATTGTGTTGCACTTAACTGTTCATTAAATGATGTTACACCAGCTCCTACAATTTCTGTGCCAGATGATACGGCTGCATTTGTTGCTGTACCACTGGTAGCACTCAATTGAAGATTACCAGCTAAAGTTTGCCCTGCCGCTGTAGTTATGCCAATCAAAGCTCTGTGTATAAAAAACTTGGTGGGCGTAACAAGACCATCAGGCGCATCTGTATTTAATGTGCCTAATTCTACTAAAACATCACCATCTGCATACGCGGTACTAGCAGCGTCTGTTGCCGCTAAAGAACCTGCAAATGATTGAATTTTTCGTGTACCCATAGATACAAGCTGCCCCGTAGCATTTACAGAAAAACCTGTTTGAGTAATAGCACCTGTTGTGCTGCTTTCGTTGATTACATTAAACCCGCCCTTGGAACGGACTGGTCCTGAAAAGGTAGTGGTAGCCATATCAATCTCCTGTCTTGGCTAATGTCAACCCCCTTTGGGTTGTCAGGATTGAAAAACTATAAACAAAAAAAGGGCGGCTCGCAAGCCGCCCTTTTATGAATTTGTTAGGCTCCTGGAGAACCAAATACACAACGTGGGTCAGATACTCCAAAGCTATAACGCTCACGAGCCTTATACCGCACGTTACCTGTATCAAAATCGCCTTCCATAGCAGTTTGCATCGGGGTACGAACAAAGTGCTTAAAGCCATTTGGTGCATCAGTTTTAATGAAGAATGCATCCGTATCTGTAAGGAAGTGGTTTACCACATAACCTTCAGGCAACATGCCCATATTACGGACTGCATTTACATCATTATCTGCTGTTCCAGGACGCAAATTAGTTGCCATCAACCGCTCTGCCACAAACTGCAATGCTGGTGGGATAATCATTTTCATACCACGGAGCGCAATTTTTAAGCCTCGCTCGTCAATGAAAGCTGAAATATCAATTAGCGATTGCTCAAGTGACGTTTCATTCAAATCAGCCGCAGTTGTCAACTCATTACGAAAGTTGCCACCAGCGGTTGTTGGGTGATCGGTTGCACACAGTTCTTTACCATCACCAAACGTAAAGCTGCTATCAAAAGCATTATTCAGCGTAGCTGCTGCTTTGACTTGCTTTGTATTAGCCATGGAACGAGCCAACGCACGAGTATAACGAGCACTGAGTTTATCGTAGAGGTTATCCTCAACAGCTTCCTCAGTAATCGAAAATGCAAGTGCGATTGTTTCATGTGTGTAACGGGCAGTAAATGACTCATTAGCCATATCAAATGATACCGCAGCACCTTCTTGTTTGATGGGTGCAGCACCAAAGCCAGCGAGCATTACCTCTTCTTCGAACGCACGATCTGAATTTTCTGATTCNTAAATTTCAGCATGTTCATTTTCGTAACGGTCGTACTCCANACCAAANAGAGCGTTTAGTCCAGGCTCTANTTCTTTAAGGAGTTGGGATCTTGCAATAGCCATATCTAATTACTCCTTATAGACCAGTGGTTGCAGTATGGAATGGGAGGTTCAATTTAACAAGTAGAGTAACACCAGCAGATGCTACATCAATCTCATCAAAAGGATCCTTAATTCCCACGATACGGAAGTTATCCGTTGCGGTAGTTGCGCCAGCACTTGCCACAGAAATTTCACCGATAGAAATACCAGTTGAACCGTTCTGTGAACCGAAGCCTGTTCCCTCTGCATTAGAGTGAATCAGCGCGGTCGCTGTAGCAATATTAGTCAACGAAGCATCAGCTTTAATTTCATAAACTTGGTGAGGGTTATCATAAACGAATACTCTCGCCTCGCTATTTGATTTTAAAGAAGATGTTCCTGGATAGTTATTGGTGAAAACAGTTTCACCATCTGTATTTACAAACTGACATCCAGCCATAACGCCTAGGATAGCAACACTACCACCATCTGCCGCACTTACATCTACAAGTCCATTAGTAAGCGGGATTACCATATCACCCTGAAAAATTGAGGATGAAGATCCTGCTGTTCCATTTACTTGTACGAGATAAGACGTCAAACCTGTGGAGTTCGCTGCGCCACCTAGAAGATTGTATGGACGCAAGCCAAATGGGGCATCAAGATTTGTACCAGCCATTATCTAGTCCTCTTCTAATTATCGGAGCCACCTTTAGCCCCGAAGGTTACACGGGATTGCCGATCATTATGTATCGGCATCGAACTATGTTGTTCCCTCATAAGGTCATTATCCACAGCGTCCATTTGATCTGCCGTTTTTTCACGATAAAATCTATCACGCTCCGTCTTTGACTCTATAGGGAATCTTGCTAATATAAGTCCCCCAACTCCGATTACTCCAGCATGTTTACCATCTTGAATGGTAGGAGCAGCAAAATCAGGATACTCATCGGCGCGAACTAATTCAAAGCCTTCGCGTAAGCGAGCTGAAAGATTCTTATTATCATCATAACCCATTACTGATTCACGGATCCAACGATGTACATATCCTTCAGGCGGGGGTGGTGCGTCTAATGAAGACGGAGGAGTCCAAGGTTTACGGCGAGTTTCTTTTTCTCGAGTGGCAGTATTGCGTGCGGTACGATCCATGATCTTATCCTTCACGATTGTAAGCGAGCTAGTTGCTTCGCATATTGTTCATAAGATACACCTAATTTATCTGCGATTGCAACCTGAGAAGGTGTTAATTTGATTTTTTTATTCGCAGTTTTGCCTGATGATCTTGATGCACCAGCTACAGGAGCACGAGTATTTGATCTGCTTGCCTGTTGAAATTTATGGGGAAATTCATCACGCATACGTTTATCTAGCTCATCATAATACTCATCAGAGGTAGGATCAAAATATTCTTCCTCTATGAGTCTTTTATGTATGCTAAATGCTGTAAGCGTCATAGGCTCATCTTGCCCGAACCAAGTATTACGTTCTGCCCATGATCTAGCTTTAGGATCGGGCTGATTGTTTTGTTGTTGCGGTGCTGCCTGTGGCTGTTCTTGCGGAGCTGCTTTACGTTGCTCTAACTGTTGTTTAGCTACATTCAAACGCTCCGTCTCTATAGCTAATTTGGCAATAGCTTTTTGTGCATCTATTTGTGCATCAACATCACCAACATTTATAGCTTCACTGAGCTTCTTTTTGAGCACATCTTCTTGTGATGTAACTCTTTGATCATACTCACTTATGTACGATTCATCAATTTGAGAACTGCGTTTTTGAAGCTCTTCATTTTGCACTTGAACAGATCTAGCATACTCTGTAGCTGCTTTTTCACGTCGCTCAGCTTCACGCATTTTGTAGGTGAGCTTTTCGATACGCTTTTTGACTTTGTCGCTGTAACCTTCAAGGTCTTCGTCTGAGGCTTCTTCGCTCGCACCGACTTGTTCTGTGTTTTCTTCTTCGGCAGTTTCTTGACTGATTTCTTGGTTTTCTTCTGTGTCATTTTCCAATTCCACTTCTACAACATCATCTTCGACTTTTTTTGCTTCAGGCATAAGATCACTCCTATGTGTGGATTATATCTTCAGGATTACTAATTGTGGCAAGTATTTCATCATCGTTTAGCAAACGCACCTCACCACCATCTATTTTAAATCTGCTACCAGCATAACGACCAAAAATTACCCAATCACCTTCTTTACACCATGGACCAGTATCCCCAAACTTATCGGGGTCTTTATAAGCTAGAGGACCAACTTTGACTACATAACCACAAACAGTAGCTAATGCTTCACGGTCTACATGTTGGTCNGGTAAGTATACACCTCCTTCAGTTTTACCTTTACCACGGTAAGGTAAAATCAAAATGCGCCAACCCGATGGCTCTGGGAGCTTTTCTTTTGCGCTAATATTATCTGGAGATGTTTCTTTTTTACGAGTTTGTGCAGCGACCTTTGCATATCGCTCTGGAACAAATAGAGTTTTACTCATGTTCTATCCTTTTTAGCAGGAGGTCAAGCTCCTGTTTAATTGTTGCAAGTTCTACAAGCCTAGCTCGCAGTTCCTTGAATGCAGTAATATCATCTACTGAACCATGCAATAATTGTTCAGTAATAATATTTTCTCGTTCAACGATTATATTACGGAGTTTTTCATGGATGTAAAGGGTAGACATCTATGTTTTACGAACTTTCTTTCGTTTTTTAGCAGTTTTAGCTGCATTTCTAAAATCAGCAGCTGATGGTGCGCCTTTTTGTCCAGGCTTACGCATGGGCTTACCACTTGCTCTACGCTTTGCAATATTCCTATATAAACTCATTTTTTAAATCCTTTAATACCTCTAATTCCAAAACTTGCTCCAATAGAAGCATACATTGCCCATTGGAACCACTCAGGTGTGCGGGATAAAGCAGCAAACCCTGCATCTACATATGGTTGGGTAAATGGAATAAAACACATGGCTATGATAATGATAAACAATATTGTCCATGCTTCATCTTTCCAACTATTGTCAGAGGCTTGCGCCATAATCTTTTCCCACCCTGCCTCATGGGTAGCGGCGACTTTCATAACTTCAGCCTCCGCTTCTGCTTTTGCCTGAGCAACACGGCCTTTAGCTTTGGTTTGTTCTATTTTAGATTCCATAAATGACCCAGCTAAATTAGCTATAGGACCAATAAGTGCTTGTATCATCTTGATAGGACTCCTTTGGGTAAAGGCTTACAACTCCAGCCGACTGCCTTATATCCGCGCATATGCACATGTACTCTTTCTGCTAAAACAAAAGCATGGCTCATACAAGATTTTTCTGTATCATGCCATTTTTGTGCTTCTAAAAAAGTACATTGCTCACGCTGTACTGCACT
>JGI25127J35165_1000636_pt1 | contig 10279 bp, 7 predicted proteins | sample ETNvirenome_2_30_FD_35165 | JGI IMG/M metagenome (IMG submission 35165) | reverse complement strand
GCTAGTGCTTCGTCTAGACAAATAGGCAATCCTGAATATGATGCTATCTTTAGTAAGTTAGACGAACTAGAGACACCGGAAGAGTGGCAGTCTGCTGCTAAAAACCTTGTGTCTGGTGAACGAGACATTACCGGCATGAGTCCAGTAAGACGTACACCAGAACTAGAACAGTCTGCACGTGATCTTATTGACAACAAACTTCTTACAAGAGAAGAGCATCTTAAAAATGTTGCGGAGAATAAACCAATAACTGAATGGACAGACTTGCCTCGTCAACCTAGTTCAAAGGCTATGGTATTTTCTTTGAAGCCATCACAGCGAGAGAATGGTTTATTTCTATTGTCTGGTGATGACGCAAATAAACTGGGCGTAAATCAAACAACACTAAAAGACGGCGACATGTTTAATGGTCGTCTGGACATTCCTGCATATCAGTCCTATGATACGTGGGTAGTTGCAGGAACTTCTCCCGCTGTAAAGACAGCAGACGGCAAAGGTGTTACTACATACGCCAAAGCCATACACTATACCTCTGGAGACGATAAGCCGGTAAAGTTTGTCGCATCTCAAAAAACTAGCGAAGGCATTGGAAAAGGCGAAAAACCAAAAACAGGATATGCTACAATTTCTGGTCGCTATAAAGACACAAGCGAAGAAGAACTTCGTGCGCTGGCCGAAAAGTATCTTAATGATCCTGAGTGGTCGCAGGTAGGATTTGATCCCCGTAGACTAGGCACTTTTTATTTACGTCGGTCTACTGGAGACTACAAAATTGGCACTCCTGTAACAGAAGCAGATGAAGTTATTCAAATTGGGCCACTTGTATTGGCAAAGAATGCAAAGCTAGACCCAGACTATCAAGGCTATAACAAAGGTGGAGCAGTACCTATGAAAGAACAAATGGAAATGTTTCAAGACGGTGGTCTAGAACAAGATGGTGGCACAATAGACCCTGTATCTGGCAATGATGTGCCTTTTGGTTCTGCCCAAGAAGAAGTGCGAGACGATATTCCGGCACAACTAAGTGAAGGCGAGTTTGTATTTCCGGCTGATGTGGTTCGATTTATTGGCCTTGAGAAACTAATGCGTATGCGTCAAGAAGCTAAGATGGGCTTAAAAATGATGGAAGAAATGGGTCAGATGGGTAACGCAGATGAAGCCACCATTCCTGACGATTTACCATTTGGCATGGCCGACTTAGTTGTTGTTGACAATGATGCTGATATGGAGTATAATGTAGGTGGTTTTGTTCCGGGTACACAGCAAGATCAGCAGATGGGCATTGCAGGATATCAAGCTGCACCCCTGCCTACTACCTCATTTGCGACACAACCAGTTCAAGCTGCGTCACAACAGTTTGTGCAGCCTGTAACCCGCCCAGCACAGGCATACGTGCCTACACAAGCAGCACCTACACCTTTGCCTACTTTTGGACAAATTGCTGGGCCGGGTGTTCCTGAAGTAGATTATGAATTTGCTACATTCCGTAACGAGGCGGGTCAAGAAATTCAACTTAAAATTAAAAAAGGTAGTCAGGGTGAATTACTTCCGGGTGAAGTATTACCAGAAGGATATAGCTGGGTTGATCCAACAGCCACGCAGACAGAAGAAGTTACAACTGCGCCTACAACAGTGCAAAGTGAAACAGGTAGGGTTCTCTCGCAAGAAGAACTTAGAGATAGAGATGATGCAGATGCTGCTAGACGGCAAGCCTTAATAGATCAATATGGTAATGCTAGTCATAGAATTGGTTTGCTAGATTTCTTTGGTGAAGGAAAAAGCCATACGTATGGTGTAAACTATGTAGAAGGTTTTGGAATGGGTCTAATAGGCGTAGGTCAAGTTTTAAAAGGCACAATTGGCGGCGGTGACTTTCCCGAAGGTGCTATGATTTTACTCAAAAATGGCGATGAGGAAATTCTTCTTACTGGCGCAGAATACAAAATTATGAGAGATGAGGTTCGGAAACCGGGAACAGATTACACTCAAACTAGAAAAATTCTTAATGATGCTAAGTCAGAAGCACGTGTAGAAAAAGCGGTAGTTGAAGAAAAATATAAATCAGCTTTGCAAAAAGCGCAGGAAGAATTTGAAGCTGATCCAAGCCAGAAATATAAAGTTGATAATATTAAAGGTGCTATTGCTCAAGGAAAGAGAGAAGCTGAAAGAGGTAATATAGACAGAAGGACTGGTAATATTATCAATCCGTTTGAGGCTAATCGCGGCCCCTCGCGCTTAGATGTTGGCGATACAGGATCTTCTGACCCACGTCCTACAAATCTATATAATTTTTCTCCACCACAACCAACGGAAGATGATTCTGAAGCTGCAGATATTGTTAAATCAGCCATTCAACGTATAGAAGGAGATTTAGCAGAAAATGCTATTATGGAAAGCTACGACTTTTCTGAAGATGCAAAAGACTATGACTTTGACTACGAATTTCAACAGGGTGGTCTAGCGGCCAAGAAGAAACCCAAAGCTAAAAAGATGAAGCGAGGTGGATTAGCTTCTAAAAAGTAATCCACATATGTTGGCTACCTGATCCCCCACCCGACGTGGCTACGGTTGGCCCCAACTAGGAGAAGTAAAATGGCAGAAGCCGAAATCATGGCTGAAGAAATGCAGTCACCCAAGAAAGTTGCGTTTGCAAATCGTAAATACACTAACGAAGAAAAACGCAAGATGGAAGAAGAAGAACTTGAGCAGATGCTCAAAGAACAAAAAGGTGAAGTAAAAGAAACTTCTGAAGCAGAAGAAGAAGAGCCTACAGGCGCAGAAGAAAAAACTTTTAAAAAGCGTTACTCTGATTTGCGTAGGCATCAGCAAAAACAAGCAGAAGAGTTTAAAACAGAACTTGCGGAACTAAAAGCACAGCTTTCTGCTGCTACTCAAAAAGAAATGAAGCTGCCCAAGTCAGATGAAGACATTGAGCAGTGGGCAAAAGACTATCCTGATGTAGCAGCTATCGTTGAAACAATTGCAATGAAGAAAGCACGTGAGCAATCTAGCGCACTTGAAGAGCGTATGAAAGTGATTGACGAAATGCAAAGTTCTGCTACAAAAGAAAAAGCTGAAGCAGAATTAATGCGATTGCACCCAGATTTTGATGATATCCGTGATAGCGATGAGTTTCATCAATGGGCTGAAGAACAGCCAAAGTGGGTGCAAGATGCGCTGTATGAAAACGACGACGACGCACGTTCTGCTGCTAGGGCGATTGACCTCTACAAAGCTGATATGGGTATTGGCAAAAAGAAATCCAAATCAGACAAAGACGCAGCCAAGTCTGTGTCTACAAAAAATAGTCGCAGTAAGCCGCAAGAGGATGAAGCATCCACATACATAAAAGAGTCTGAAGTGCAAAAGATGTCAGCCCAAGAGTACGAGGCTAAGTCAGACGAAATTATGGAAGCTATCCGTAGTGGCAAATTTGTCTACGACGTTTCGGGGTCAGCGCGATGAGTATAATATTCAAGCCCCAAAAAGACATGGAACTGTTTGCTCCGTTTGGTCCGACGATGGGATACTACCGTATGCCAGAGGAACTTGTAGAGAAACTAAACAGTAAGATGTCTGACAAACTTCAAGACTANTCCGACAANCTTGTNGGCAAAGTNTCTGANGANTTNGCGTTTGANGAAGAAATAGTAAAGATTGCCCAAGAAGGTTTAGGGCAGTTTGTTGGACAATATCAAGCATACACTGAATTAAGAAACTCTTTTGGTGCAAAGTCGCTGGATATTGANAACTATAACTACGGACTACANATTGTTTCNGGCTGGTTTGTACGNCAGTTTGAAAACGAATACAATCCTCTTCATATACACACAGGCTCTCGCCTATCATGTGTAGGTTACTTAAAACTACCGGAAGGTATTGAAGAGGAGTGGGAAGAAGACTATGAAGACCACCATCCTGCTAATGGTCACATTCAGTTTGCCAGTGGTACAGCTTCAGGCTACACCTGTACAAACTTTGTTGTAAAACCACAGGTTGGAGACTTTTATGTCTTTCCTTCTCAACTGTTTCACTGCGTATACCCGTTCTATACGAAGGGAGAACGTAGGTCTTTCAGCATGAACATGAACTTTCTTGAAGTGCCGAAAGAAAAAAGTGTTGACAAATAGTTATTTTTTAGTATAACTATAGTCATCAAAGGTGTAAGTAGGTTCGCTACCCGCTTACACCAATCTGCAAACAATACAGTCTTATGGATTACCTGACGAGCGTGGCCCGTTGAATATTCGGTCGGCCAACTGAATAGAATACGCACCCATTGTGAATCAGCCTCTGATTAGTCTGGTAAGTTTGCATCTGTTAAAATGCCTAAATAGGAGATAACATCATGGCTTTTACAACCGCAGCCGGGTATGGTAATCTTCCTAACGGTAATTTTTCGCCCGTCATTTACAGCAAACAGGTGCAACTTGCTTTCCGCAAGGCATCTATTGTTGAGGCAATCACTAATAACGACTACTTTGGTGAAATTGCTGCTATGGGTGATTCCGTTAAGATTATCAAGGAACCCGAAATTACGGTTAAGGAGTATGCACGTGGTACGACTATCACGCCGCAAGACCTTGACGACGAAGACTTCAACCTGACAATCGACAAAGCTAACTACTTTGCGTTTAAGGTTGACGACATTGAAGAGGCGCACAGCCACGTAAACTTCCAGTCTCTGGCAAGTGACCGTGCTGCTTACCGCCTTGCTGACCAGTTTGACCAAGACGTTCTTGGCTACCTGTCAGGCTTTAAGCAGTCATCCATCCACGGTGCTGCTGACACTGTTAACACAACTGTTAACGGCGGAAAGGCTGTCACCTCTGCTTCAGATGGTGCCAACCTTGTAGGTGCGGAACTGCTGGCTTCCATGTCACTGGACGCATCTGACTTTACCAATACTTCTGGCACTGCCGGTGCCGCTAATAGCTGTATTGGTGTAGAGCCACGTGCAGGTGGCGCAACGGCTGCTAAGTCCGGTACTGCNGGTAACGCATTCCCGCTGCAAATCATTGCACGTATGTCACGTCTTATGGANCAACANAATGTTGACACCCAAGGACGCTGGCTCGTTCTTGACCCGGTTTTCATTGAAGTTCTGAAGGATGAGGACTCACGTCTTCTGAACTCTGACTTTGGTGGTTCTGGACTCCAGAATGGTCTTGTAATCAATAACCTCCACGGTTTCCAAGTTTACTCGTCTAACAACCTGCCGTCGCTGGGTACTGGCCCTGCAACTACCGGCGGTGTTAACTCGTCAAACATGGGTATCATCGTGGCTGGTCATTCTTCTGCTGTTGCAACTGCAGAGCAGATTAACAAGACTGAAACCTACCGTGACCCGGACAGCTTCGCTGATATTGTCCGTGGTATGCACCTGTATGGTCGCAAGATTCTTCGTCCTGAAGCAATCGCTACTGCGGCATACTGCTTGGCTTAAAGGGGGATTGAATTATGGCTCTTGGTGATAATACTACCTCTGTAGCACGGGGTGTTGGCGCACGTGGGCGTCAACCATACATGATTCAGGCAGACCTGAACTTTGCAACTGCAGCAAGCGATAAGGGTACAGCCCTCGCTGCTAACGATGTAATTCCGGGCCTGACTGTCCCAGCGAATACCCTCATTCTCGCTGCTGGCTTTGAAGTAACATCCGCACACACGGGTACTTCAACCGACACCGATTTTGACTTTGGTATCACTGGTGGTGACTTGGACAACTTTGTTGATGGCTTCGACTTTGACGGAGCATCAGTAGGTGATTACGCATTTAAGGCAGGTCAAACTCCTGTTCTTATCGGTGGCACTGCTGACACNATCGACNTTGAAATCCAAGCCATGACAGGTACGACAACAGGCGGCGTAATCCGCATGTTTGCCGTCTGCATGAACGTGGATGACACGGGTGACATGACTGCTAATGAAGTAGACCGTGACACTCTTGCCTAAATAATATGGGGGGGCGGCAGAAGTCGCCCTCCTAACTCTTTAAGGATTTCAGATGGCGTACACTTACCTTGACATCACGAATGAAGTATTGGCCCGTTTCAATGAAGTTGCATTGACGAGTTCTAACTTTACTACATCTCGTGGATTTCAGACGCAGTGTAAAAATGCTGTGAACGATGCCATCAACTATATTTTCCAACGTGAGTTCGGGTGGTCATTTAGCCACGGCTTACAAACCGAAACTCTTGTAGCTGGCACAACACGTTATTCTCTTGGTGCCACTATCTATAATGTGGACTATGAAACATTCCGCATAAGTAAAAACGACACTCTTGGCACAGCAGGTGTAAGCCTACGTGTCATGGAATATAAAGAGTACGTGGATAAGTACATTGACCAAGAGACTACCTCTGATGTGGGAGGTGTGCCTATCTACGTATTCAGAACACCAGATAACAACTATGGACTGTTTCCATATCCTGACAAAGCATATGAATTAAAGTATGATGCATATGTAAAGCCCACTGCTTTGTCTGCCGCTACTGACGCACCGACTATTCCTGAACAGTTTCGTCAGGTGATTGTAGATGGTGCAACAGCTTACGGTTATCAGTATCGGGGTGAGGCGCAGCAATACGGCATTAACTTTGCCCGATTTGAGGAGGGCATTAAGCATATGCAAAGTTTGTTTATCAACAGAGATTTTAGTTATGTGCGGTCAACATATCTTCCGCACTCACAAAGGTACGGCGTATCCATTTTCCCATCAGGAGCATAACACATGGCTGATGAAGCACAACTTAGCCCCTTTGTGTTCGCTTGTCAGGGTGGCCTTGTACTAGACCAGTCTACGTTTGCNATGCAACCGGGGATGGCACTTGAACTGCAAAACTTTGAGCCNGACATTAGTGGTGGCTACAGACGCATTTCAGGATACGCTAAGTGGAATAGCAATATTGTTCCGCAGACAGCCGCATCTACAGAGCCTGTGCTTATGGTGGCACACTTTAACTCAAAGGTTATTGCGGCACGTGGAACAAAGATATACGAGGCTGGTACAACTGGCTCATGGTCAGAGATAGATACAGGTAGGACAAGTGCTGGACGCTATACATTCTTTAGGTACAATCTCGCAGGAACAGATTTTATCATATGGGCAGACGGTGCTAACCACGCTACTAAGTATGACGGCACAACCCTTACAGACATCAATGCATCTGGCGCACCAGCTAATCCAAAGTTTGTAACAGGATTTAAAGACCATCTCTTTTTTGCTGGCGCATCCAGTACACCGCAACAGCTTACGTTTACTGCACCATTTACTGACAACGATTTCCAAACCAGTAACGGCGCAGGTACAATTAAAGTAGACAGCAATATTACTGGACTGTTTCCGTTTCGTGATGCACTGTTTATCTTTTGTGAAGAACGTATCTTTAAACTAACAGGCAGCGCACTCGCTGACTTTGCTGTACAGCCGGTAACACGAGAGATTGGATGTCTTAACGGATTTACCATCCAAGAATTTGCTGGCGATATTATCTTTCTTGGGCCGGATGGTCTTCGTACAGTAGCTGGTACAGAAAGAATTGGCGACGTTGAACTTGGTACAATTAGTCGTCCTGTACAAAAACGCTTTCAAGAACTTACGGACGTAGATGAGTTTACAAGTCTAGTTATACCAGACAAGACACAGTATCGTATCTTCTTTAGTAAGGCATCCACTACGAGGGCCGCAACGGAAGGTATCATTTGTGTGCGTCGTGGAGAAGGCTACGAGTTTGGTGACACGCTTGGTATTAGGGCAAGCGCAACAGACTCAACGGTTGTAGCTGGCACTAGCTTTGTCTTACATGGTGACTTTGATGGATACGTGTACAGGCAAGAACAGGGCAACGACTTTGATGGCAACACAATAGTTGGTAAGTATCGTTCACCCGATTTGACTATGGGTGATGCTGGTATACGCAAGAACTTTCAGCGTGTGATTATTAACTACGCACCTGAAGCTGCAGTGAACGCAGATTTGTTTCTCCGGTATGACTACGAGGCACCGGATGTTGCAAGACCAGCAGCATACCCGTTTGATACATCAACCGTTGTTGCGGTGTATGGTTCAGCTATATATAACACCTCAACGTATGGTGGTCAGACAAACCCATTGGTAAGACAGCCTGTAGAGGGTTCAGGTTTTGCGGTGGCACTACGAGTAAACGACAGAGGCACATCTGCCCCATACTCACTAAAAGGTTTTCAGTTAGAATTTGACGCAGGAGCAAGAAGGTAATGGCAGGATATACTAGGCAATCTTCGTATACTGACGGCGACGTTATTACCGCTGCCCACAGTAACGATGAATTTAATCAGGTACTAGCTGCATTTGTAAATACAACGGGTCACAAACACGATGGCACAGCCGCCGAAGGTCCAGTTATTGGATTGATTGGAGACCCCGGCGAGACTACGCCACTTAACAAAGTTGTTATTGATAATCCTAACAACCAGATTGAGTTTTCGGTTGACGTATCTAGTTCGTCTGTAGAACAGTTTGTTGTCAAGGATGGTGTCATTGAACCTACTACTGACAATGACATAGACCTTGGCTCTAGCAGCAAAGAGTTTAAAGACCTGTACATTGACGGCACTGCGCATTTAGACGCTATCAATTTCAATGGCACGGCTATTACTTCTACCGCTGCTGAACTTAACATTCTTGACGGAGTTACTGCAACAGCAACAGAACTCAACATTATGGATGGCGGCACTGCTGCTTCTTCTACCACTGTAGCAGATGCAGACCGTGTAGTATTCAACGATAACGGAACCATGAAACAGGTGGCGGTCACTGACCTTGCCGCCTATTTTGATGACGAAATTACGGCAATGCCTAATCTTGTCACAACTGGCGCACTCAACTCTGGCTCCATTACATCTGGCTTTGGTACTATTGACACAGGTTCATCAACCATTACAACCACTGGCCTTATCACTGGTGGTTCTCTTGATATTGACGATGTTGTAATTAATGGGTCAACGATTGGTCACACTGATGACACTGACCTGATTACTGTTGCTGATGGTGTAGTCACTGTAGCTGGTGAAGTCTCTATGACAACACTGGATATTGGTGGCACAAATATTACTGCTACCGCAGCCGAATTGAACATTCTTGATGGTGTAACATCCACTGCATCAGAGTTAAATATCCTAGATGGTGTAACGGCAACTGCATCAGAGTTGAACATTTTAGACGGTGTGACATCTACTACATCAGAGTTGAATATCCTAGATGGTGTTACCTCTACCGCCGCTGAACTTAATATCCTTGACGGTGCAACGGCAACCACCGCAGAAATAAACATCCTCGACGGAGACACGGCGGCTTCATCTACGACACTTGCAGATGCAGATCGTGTCATCGTCAACGACAATGGCACCATGAAGCAGGTTGCTCTGTCTGACTTTGAGACATTCTTTGAAAGCGCACTTGACACAACCTCTAACATTACCACAGTAGGCGCACTGAACTCTGGTTCTATTACCAGCGGGTTCGGCACTATTGATACTGGCTCTTCAACAATCACAACCACAGGTTTGATTACTGGTGGGTCACTGGACATTGATGACGTTGTTATAAACGGCACCACTATTGGTCATACTGATGATACAGATTTGATGACGGTAGCAGACGGCGTACTGACTGTCGCTGGTGAAGTGTCAATGACGACACTTGACATTGGTGGCACTAACGTAACGTCTACTGCTGCTGAACTAAACATTCTTGATGGTGTTACGGCTACTGCATCAGAACTTAATATTCTCGACGGTGTTACTGCCACAGCTTCGGAACTAAACATTCTTGATGGCGTCACCTCGACTGCTTCTGAACTGAACATTCTTGACGGCGTAACTTCTACAGCCTCAGAACTAAATATCCTTGATGGTGTTACTGCTACAACAGCGGAACTCAACTACAGCGACACTGGCTCTGCTGTAGGTACAGTAGTTGCAAGTAAGGTTGTAACGGTAGATGCCAACAAAGATGTATCTAGCTTCCGTAACATCACACTTACAGGTGAACTTGATGCGGGTTCACTGGATGTGTCTGGCGATGCCGACATTGATGGTACATTGGAAGCAGATGCAATCACAGTTAACGGAACTGCATTGAATACAGTAATCGCTAACGAGGCCACAGCCCTTGCAATTGCACTTGGCTGATGAAATAAATGCTTGACAAAGCGTTATGAGTATGGTATAATTATACTACAATTTGGAGAAATAAATGGCTAATACATTCAAAGTTGTATCGCATGACGTTATG
>JGI25127J35165_1000626_pt1 | contig 10357 bp, 18 predicted proteins | sample ETNvirenome_2_30_FD_35165 | JGI IMG/M metagenome (IMG submission 35165) | reverse complement strand
AAGAAAAGACACAACCATTTCGTGGTGCATCCGGTGTCCATGTTCCGTTGATGACAGAAGCGATTATTCAATTCTGTGCTCAGGCTATGAAAGAGTTGATGCCATCTGGTGGTCCTGTAAGGACACAAGTTCTTGGCACTCCTACTAAGAAAAAGGAGCAACAAGCACAAAGGATCAAGGATTTTATGAATTACCAGATCACTACGGTGATGAAAGAATACACGCCTGATTTTGATCAGATGTTGTGGTATGTAGGTTATGGTGGTTCAGCGTTTAAGAAAGTGTATTACGATCAATCAAAAAAGAGATGTGTATCTCCGTTTATTTTGCCGGATAACTTTGTGATGCCATATGATGGATCAAGTAATCCGTGGGAAAACGAGCGTTGTATTCAAGTGGTTCAGATGTCTGGCAATGAGTTGAAAAAACGTCAGATTGATGGAACGTATAGAGATATAGATTTACAGGAAAGCACCCCAGAGATTAGCTCCATTCGTGAAGCTGAAGATCGTGTATCTGGTATCGACAGTAATGAAAGTGACTTGAGTTATACTTTGTTGGAAGCGCATATTCACTTAGATTTACCTGGTTACGGTAACAAAGACGGATTGAAACTACCGTACATTGTGACGATAGATAAAGACTCTGGAGAAGTTTTATCGATTTATAGAAACTATGACGAGGAGGATGAAGACTTCACTCCGCGTCAGTACTTTGTACATTATATGTTTTTACCTGGCCCTGGTTGCATGGGCTATGGTTTAGTTCACTTAATTGGAAATCTAACAAGATCGGCTACTGCCGCATTGAGACAATTACTCGATGCAGGGACATTAGCTAATTTACCTGCTGGATTTAAGGCTAGGGGTTTACGCATTGCAGATGATGATAAACCGCTACAGCCAGGAGAGTTTAGGGATGTTGATGCGGGAGGAGGTGATCTACAATCTTCGTTATTACCTTTGCCATACAAGGAGCCTAGTCAGACGNTATTTACGTTGTTAGGTTTTTGTATTGATATGGGTAGACGGTTATCGAGCATTTCNGATATGCAAATNGGAGATGGTAATCAACAAGCCGCAGTAGGCACAACNATTGCAATGTTAGAAAGAGGTGCAATGGTCATGTCTGGCATTCACAAAAGGTTACACTATGCGCAAAAATTAGAGTTTGAATTAATGGCAGATGCGTTTTATAAGTATTTACCGGATGAATATCCATATGATGTGCCTGGTGCAGATAGAACTATTTTAAAAGAGGATTTTGACGAGAGAATTGATATTATTCCTAGTGCAGATCCGAATATTTATTCTGCTGCACAAAGAATTACAATGGCTCAAACTCAGTTACAATTAGCTCAATCAAATCCTCAAATACATAACATTTATGAAGCGTACAGGAGAATGTATGAAGCTTTAGGTACGAGAGATATTGACATGATTCTTAAACCTGATGACACACAAACTCCTCAACCAAAGGATCCTGCAACAGAAAATGCAGAAGCTTTGGATGGTAAATCTTTAAAGGCATTTCCTGGACAAGAGCACGATGCTCATATCTTAACCCACTTACTTCAGGGAATGTCTCCCATTGTTCAGCAAAATCCTTTGGCTGCGAATAATTTAACAAAACACATTTTAGAACACGTTAGGTTAAAGTCAGAGGAAATGACAGAGGCTGAATTATTCAAGCAATTTGGGGAAAATTACAAAAATGCTGTAACGGATATAGAAAAAGAAGCAAAAGTTGCTCAAATGGTNNTGCAAAATATGCAACAGTTACGACAAGCATCGCAACAATTGTCTGGTGCAGGTCAACCTGACCCAATAGTTCAACTAAAAGAAAAAGAATTACAACTTAGAGCACAAGATACTCAAAGAAAAGCACAAGAAAGTTCTCAAAAAATAAATTTACAAGCTCAAGATATGCAAATGGATGCTCAACTTGCCCAAGAAAGGCTTCAAGCAACTAGAGATATAGCGGATGAAAAAGCAAATATTGCTAGGGAAAGAGTGGCACAAGAAGAAAGAAAGCAAATGAGAGAAAATAGAGGAGAAAATTGAACGTAGATCAGTTATTAAAGTACATAAAACAAAGAAAAAAAGAAATATCGGAGGTAATGGTTGGTGGTGGCCTAAAAAATATGGAACATTATCAAAGATTACTAGGAAATTTAGATGAAATTACGTCTATTGAAGAAAAAATCAAGCAGACGCTAGACGAACATGAGTAAAAAGATGTTTCCCGTGAAACATTTTGTATATATCATGCAATACAGGAGAAATTATGGCAGAAATGACAGCTTTACAAAAAAAGTGGGCAGAGGATCGTAAAGAAACTCTACCTGATACAGAAGAAACGGCAAAATTAGACCCAAAAAATCTAGATGAGTCACTTCTAGAAAGAATACCTAAGCCAACTGGTTGGAGATTAGTTGTTTTACCGTTTAGACCGCCAAAAAGAACAAAAGGTGGGCTATATTTAGCGGAAAAAGCAGTAGAAAAACAGCAAGTTGCTACCGTTTGTGGATATGTTCTTGAAACAGGACCATTAGCGTACTATGATCAAGAAAAATTTCCGCATGGAGCGTGGTGTAAAAAAGGTGATTGGGTAGTTTTTGCTCGATACGCAGGTGCTCGTATCAACATCGAAGATGGTGAGATACGCATTTTAAATGATGACGAAATTTTGGCTACGATTAAGGATCCAGAAGACGTTATTCACATGGTATAAAGGAGATTTCCATGCAAGAACAGATACAAGAAACACAAATTGAAGTGCCTNTNACAGAAGANGATAAAGCCACAGAAGTTCAAATACCAGAAGATAAAAAGTCTGAACCGGACGTTGTTGAAGTAACTGAAGCAGAAGAAGAACAACCAGAAGAGCCACAAAAAGCTTCACCTGAAGAACAAACGCAAGAACACGAGGAATATAGTGCGAAGGTAAAAAAACGCATTGATAAAATGACGGCAAAACTTCGTGAAGCTGAAAGAAGAGAGCAAGCCGCGGTAGAATATGCTCAAAATGTTCAAAGTCATTTAGAGCAAGAAAGAAAAAAGGCAACTGCTCTTGATAGTAGTTACTTAACAGAGAGCGAAGGAAGAATAGACTCTCAGTTGGCGATTGTAGAAGCTAATTTAAAAAATGCAGTAACCAACGGTGATGGTGATGCTGCTGTAGAGGCTCAAAAAGTTTTAGCTCAACTTGTTTATCAAAAAGAAAAGCTTGAGAACGATAAAAAACAAAGAAAGCTTCAACAGGAACAACGAGTTGAGCAACCTGTCACACAACAACAACCTCAACAACAAAGAATTGATCCTAAGGCACGAAAGTGGGCTGAAGATAATGAATGGTTTGGTGAGGATAGAGTTATGACCTCTGGTGCTATGGAAATTCACAATCAACTAAGTGCTGAGGGGTTTGACTTAACATCTGATGAGTATTATGATGAATTAAATCGGAGAATTCGTAAAGAGTTCCCGCACAAATTTAAAAAACAGGCGGATACTAGCAACGTCCCAAGTGTCGCACCTGCTACGAGAACCAATAAAACTGGACGCACGAGATCAATAAAACTCACTCAAAGTGAAGTTAGTATTGCAAGACGATTAGGTGTTCCTTTGGAAGAATATGCAAAATATGTTAGGAGGTCGTAATGGCTGCTTTAAATAAAAAAAGTCGTGGTAGCGAGACACGCTCAAATGAAACTCGTAAAAAAGCATGGGTACGTCCTTCAAGATTAGATACTCCACCTGCTCCTCCAGGATACAAGCACAGATGGCTTCGTGCTGAATCTGGTGGTAGGGAAGATAGAATGAACGTAGCTGCGAAGTTACGAGAAGGATATGAATTGGTTAGAGCAGAAGATAATCCAGAATTTGTTGTTCCAACTATGGACGATGGAAGACACGCGGGAGTTTGTTCCGTGGGGGGACTTGTGTTAGCNAAGATTCCTGAAGAGGTAGCAGAGGAGAGAAATGCATATTATCAACAAAGAACCCAAGACCAAATTTCGGCTGTTGATAATGATTTATTGAAAGCTAATGCTCATAGCTCAATGGTAATTGATAAACCGAATCGACAGTCTCGTACAACTTTCGGAAGCCCTCAGGCCGAAGAAAATTAATTAAAAGGATAAAACATGGCTAATGTCGATAAACCTTTTGGTCTTCGTGCTCTCGGTAATCTTTCTGCAACTGGTTCTCAGAAGCAGTTTGGCTACCAGATAGCTGATAACCAATCAGGGGCTATTTTTCAGGGTGACCTTGTTACTTTAAAAGACGGTTTTATTCTCCAGTTTGACCCATCATCGCATACTGCGGCTGTTGGTGTTTTTAACGGAGTTTTTTATACCGATCCCACGACAGGTAAACCTACTTTCAAGAATTTTTACCCAGGTTCTGTGAATATTACTACAGGTACTATTCAAGCAGATGTTCTTGATGATCCAAATCAGTTGTTTATTATTCAATCTGATGAGGATATTGTTCAAGCTGACTTTGGTAAAAACGCTGACGTTGTAGTTGGTTCAGGAAGCACAACCACTGGACTTTCTGCTATGGAGCTTGATTCTTCAGATATAGGCACAGGTGCAGCAAAGAACTTAAAGTTAATTGGTATTTACGATACACCAGGAAACGCTTTAGGTAATTTCTGCCAAGTTGTTGTTAAAATTAACGAACACTTGTACGGTAGTGCTGGTGTTGCTGGACAATAAGGAGTTAGACAATGGCAATTTCTAGATCACAACTAGTCAAGGAGCTTGAGCCAGGTCTTAACGCTCTTTTTGGACTAGAGTATGCAAACTACGAAAACGAACACGCTGAGATTTATGATACAGAGACATCTGATCGTGCTTTTGAGGAAGAGGTAATGCTCTCAGGTTTCGGTGAGGCTCCTGTAAAAACAGAGGGTGCTGGTGTTGCTTTTGACGCTGCACAAGAAGTTTTTACAGCTAGATATTCACACGAGACAATTGCTTTAGCATTCTCTCTTACAGAAGAGGCAATTGAAGATAATCTATATGATAAGCTCTCTGCTCGTTACACCAAAGCTCTTGCTAGAAGTATGGCAACCACTAAGCAAATTAAGGCAGCAAATGTTCTTAATAATGCTTTTGGTACTTCAGTCGGAGGCGATGGGGTAGCTCTTCTTTCTACAGCACACCCAACATTGGGTGGAGCGAACTTAGCGAATAAGTTGGCTACTGATGCGGATTTAAATGAAACCTCTCTTGAGCAATCTCTTATTGATATTGCTGCATTTACAGATGAGCGTGGACTTAAAATCGCTGTTAGAGGCTTGAAGTTAATTATTCCTAAGGAGCTTCAGTTTACTGCTGATAGAATCTTAGAGTCTACTTTAAGACCAGGAACAGCAGATAATGATATCAATGCTACTCGTAACATGGGAATGCTCCCACAAGGGTACACAGTAAATCATTATCTTAATGATCCTGATGCGTTCTTTATTAAAACCGATGCTCCAAACGGAATGAAGATGTTCCAACGAGTTGGTATTAAGACCGCCTTTGAAGGTGATTTTGATACAGGTAACGTCCGTTACAAAGCTCGTGAAAGATATTCCTTTGGTTTCTCAGATCCTCGAGGAATGTTTGGTAGCCAAGGTGCTTAACTGGGTTGGGGGCAAAAGCCCCCTTTCCTTTTTGGAGATATAGATGGATATAATTTTTAAATTTTGGGATGCTTGGACAAAACAAGTATCTGAATCAACAAAAAGTGTCATAGATGGTAACGCTGCTATGGCAAAAGCAATGGTAGATTATTCTGAAAAACCTTATAATTGGGTTAAAGAAACTATTAAAAAATAACTAGGGTAAATTAGTCATACATACTGACCTAGCAGACGTATTAGAGATTGTATGACGAGTGCTAATACACGGAGATTAAAATGGCAACAACAACATTTTCAGGTCCTATCAAGGCCGGAACAATTAAAGAAACAACAGGAACCACTCCTGGTACAAATAAATCAAATACTGGTTTTGTGATTATGGCTCAAGCCGCTGTGATTGATATTGCGGGAGCATCTGCCACAACCACTGTGGGAACAATACCAGCAAACTCTAAAATAACTGAGGTTAGTTTAAATATTGTTGAGGCTTCTGATAATGCCTCAGCTGCTACGGTATCAATTGGTTTTTCTGGGGCAACAACTGCTTTAATGGGAGCCACAAATGCTAAAGCTATTGGTTTAACTCAGAGTACTGGAATGGCCACAGCTTCTATAAATATTGGAACAGTTGATAGAGATGTAATAGCTACATATACACCTATAGCCACTGTGGCAGGAACACTTGGAATTGCAGATGTAACTGTTAAATATTTACAAGATGCTAATTTAAATGTAACTGACTCATAAGGAGTAGGTCATGGGTTATCTTTCTGACGCGAAAGCGGTTACTACGACTAGCGGATCAGCTTCTATATCAGGGAGAGTTAGGTTAACTGGTTTATATTTTACAAGTAAAGCCAGTGCTGCTATGACTTTTAGAAATGGATCTGCTGGAGGTGCAAACCTTTTGACGATTTCATCTTCTGATGGGGCTACTGCTTCTGAAACCATTAATATCCCAAATCAAGGAATATTATTTTCAGATGGTGTTTTAGTAACAGCAACCACTGCGGGAAATATTCCAAGTCTGACTATTTTTTACGAGGCTTAAAGTGGCTGAGAAAAAACGAAAAGGCATGGGAATTAAAACTTCCGTGAAATCTGGTAATTTTCGCCCTACAAAAAGTGGGGCGGGAATGACTAAAAAGGGAGTAGCCGCTTATCGTAGAGCCAATCCTGGTTCTAAACTTAAAACTGCCGTAACAGGCAAAGTTAAAAAAGGTTCTAAAGATGCAAAAAGACGTAAGTCATTTTGTGCTCGTTCTGCCGGACAAATGAAGAAGTTTCCAAAGGCGGCTAAAAATCCAAATAGCCGTTTACGACAAGCCAGAAGAAGGTGGAAGTGTTGATGGAAAAAGAAGACATTCAACGCATTTTTAGCAAAGATATAAATAGTAAAGTTGCTGTTCAAGCGAATGAAATAAAACATCTTCATGCCGATGTAGAAGACATGAAAAAAGATATTGAGGAGATAAAAAAATCTTTAGCTAACATAGATAAGGTATTATCAGAAGCTAGAGGTGGATGGAAAACACTTATGTGGGCGGCAGGTGCAGGAAGTGCTGTGACTGCTTTTTTAATTATGCTTCAACAATTTTTTTGGGGTAAATAATGGATGATAAAGAGCGTAGAGAACGTAAAAATCGCAAAAGAGAAAGAGAGTTAAAGGGAGGCAGATTATCAGAGACTGTTCGTAAAAGAATGTTGGCTGAAGATCCTGATGCACATGAAAGAGATTTTCCTAAAAAATATATGGAAACTAGGAAAAAAATATCTAATCAAGAAGGCGGAACAAAAGATGATAAACCAAAAGGTGGTGGACCAAAAGGTGGTGGTTCAGGTGGCGGAGGTGCTGGAGGTGTAGGATTTTTAAAGTTAGTAAGACCCCCATATAAAAAGATGAAAAATGGTGGTGAGGTGAAAAAGAAAAAGGGTCGAAGAGGTATGGGTTTGGCAAAAAGAGGCGGGGGNATAGTAGCGTGATAGAATATTATTTTGGAGAGAACCATGGCTAAAAAGCGTAGAGAAAGAAATTTAAGAGCAGCTTTGGCAACAGGTAAAATGAGTCCAAATAGTTCATTAGTTAGTGCGGCTGAAGGTTTAATGGAAGCTTTAGATAGGTTAAGAGCTTCTAGAATGACTCCTGAACAAGCTGAAAAATTTATAGAAAGAGAAAAACAAAAACGTGAAGATGAGAAAAAAGTAAGTAAAAGTATTAAAAGACAAGAGACTAAAATTGAAAAAGAATCTGAACGAAAACAGAAAAAACTAAGAGAACTTAGAGAAGATCCAGATAAAAGAAGAAGAAGTTCTGGAGGCGGTGGTGGTGGATTCGGAGCACTTAGAGGTATGGAATCAAATTTACCCGGTAGAAGAAAAATGGCAAAAGGCGGAGAAGTCGTAGCAAAGAAATCTAAGAAAAAGGGTAGACGAGGTATGGGAGCAGCGACTCGAGGTGGAGGAGCGGTAGCGTAATGGGAGCTCCTAAAATTCCTTTAATAGCTTACAAAGTGTTGGGTGGAGGTAATGTTGCTCAACTTCTAAAAGAAGGTAAGTCTGTTAAAGAAATAATGAAACTTGCTAAAGATAGAATGGGAACAAACTTTGACTATGCAGAGTTTACCAGAGGAATTAAAAAGAAAAGAAGAGTAGGTGTTAATAAAAAAGTTAGAAAAGAAAAAAAAGAAGAGGCAATAAACAGAGCAAAAGTAAACGCGGCTAAGAAAAAACAAAGAATGGAAGAACTTTTTCCTGAAATAGATGAGTTTGATCATCCCTTTGGAATTGATGATATAACTGATATTGGTTTAAAAGACGGTGGGTTAGTTTGTAAAAAACCCAGAAAGAAAGGCAGACGAGGTATGGGTGCTGCCACTAGAGGAGGAGGAGCGGTATTATAATGGCTACTACAAGTGTAAGACAAAAAAGAGGTAAGAAAAAAACTGCAAAAAAGTCAGGTTCTAAACCTACGAATCCTGCTTTGTATGCTCGAGTAAAAGCGGAGACAAAGCGTAAATTTGATGTTTATCCATCAGCTTATGCTAATGCTTATTTAGTCAAAACGTACAAGAAAAGAGGAGGGGGCTACGCATAATGTCTCTTAAAGAATGGTTTGGTAAAGGACCTAAAGGAGATTGGGTAGATATTGGAGCTCCTAAAAAAAAGGGAAAATATCAAGCTTGTGGACGCAAGTCTGCCAAGAGCAGCAAACGTGGTTATCCGAAATGTGTGCCAAGAGCAAAAGCAAAATCAATGACTGCGGCACAAAGAAAGTCAGCAGTACAAAGAAAGAGAGCCGCTGGTAATCCAGGTGGNAAACCGACTAATGTAAAAACTATTTTAGGAAAAAAACGTAATGTCCGTAAGAAAAAGAAATCCTAGAATACCTAGAAAAGAAGGTCAACCTGCTAAATCTAAGAAACATTCGGATTTGTATACAGATGAAAATCCAAAAGGTACAATAAGAGGATTAAAGTTTGCTACGAAAGAAGACGCAGTAAAAAGTGTGACCAAAATTAGAAATAGTGGTAAATCAAAGGCACATAAGATACAGGCCGCTGTTGCAATGGAACAAAGGGCTAGAGTTATGGGNAAAANAGATGCTGCTAGTGTTTACAGGAAGTATATTAACAGTGTGAAAGCATAAATTTTTAAGGAGAAAAACATGAATGTAAGTCCAAGAAAAAGAATGGCTATGGGAACTACAATGGCTAAAGGAAAAGCTAAAGGTGGTGCTGTAAAAGCTAAAATGGCCAAAGGTGGTGCTGTTAAAACTAAAATGGCTAAAGGTGGTGCTGTCAAAAAGATGATGGCTAAAGGTGGTGCTGTCAAAAAGATGATGGGCGGTGGCATGATGAAAAAGGGTTTTGCTAAAGGTGGTGCAGTAAAAAGAAAGATGAGTTAATGGCTTATCTTACAAGCAATATTCCATATACTAAGGTTTGGATTAGAAAAGAATTTACACATGGACATCAAAAATACCACGGTGAATTTTTGCACGGACTGGCAGTCGCGGTCACAACAATGCCCGACAGATGCCTTAGTTTTCAGATCATTTTCACCGGATGTGAAACAGACGGAACAGAAGAACCGAATGTCACCGGAGGAGCAATGTGGGCTCGTATGCCAATCACAGCCCTCTGCGGAGACATCACATTCGATGANTGGCCTGAAAGAATGGAAACACACCTTGCTCAACCTTGGGATTGTCCATCACACCATCACACAGTTTTGGAACTTCAGAGGTGTAAACCATCTCCCTGGTTATGTAAGATTGACGGAGATTTCTATAGTGGACGGTATTTATTCACTATCGACTATACCGAAAGTGAAATCGCAGATTGTCCAGCCCAACACAAACAGAGTCATGTTATTGTGTTAACTGAAGGAAAATGGGAAGGCAATATGGTCGCTTTACCGAATAACAGGGTTAGGGTTACTTCCCCTGCATTATGGGCTACTGGAGAAGGTGCTCCAGACTTTCGCCCTAGTCAACATACGCATTGTGCAGAACAGGATGACAGTTACATGGATCCTGATGTAACATTTAATAATCTCTATAGTGAGGAAGAAAATGGCGATTTCAAGAAAACAAATGCCAAAACAACTAAAAGGAAACAGAAAGCCAATACCAAAAGGAAATAAAGGTTTGGCTAAGTTAAAAAAAGTAGCTCCTCAAGTTGTTGCTAAAATGGGCTTCAAGAAAAAAGGTGGTCTTGTA
>JGI25127J35165_1000617_pt1 | contig 10429 bp, 11 predicted proteins | sample ETNvirenome_2_30_FD_35165 | JGI IMG/M metagenome (IMG submission 35165) | reverse complement strand
GCAATGGGCACGCATTTTGGATAATTTTTTCTTTTTTCTCCACCACTTCGTCCACACTTCGGGTATGAGCCATCTGATTTTTTGTTTGCAATATCGACCCAATTTTCCTTTACCCATGAACGTAAACCTTTTTTAGCCATTACACATCAACCATTGTCGTTAAATCTTCGTCAACGATTAATCCTCCGTTGGCAGCTTTTTTTCTTTTCTTTTTGCCACCTGGTGTAACTTTGCCTGAGCAAACAGCAGAAGCATACATATTAGCATACGCGCTTGGGTACACTTTAAATTTTCGCTTCGCCGCGGCCTTACCTCTAGGACATAATTTTCCCATTATTTTTTTCCTTTTCCAAATGTTTTAACTTCAGGTCTAACTGCACCGAAGCCTTTTATTTGTGCATGGTTTTCTACTGGAGGGAAATCAGCTGATCCTCCTTTAGAATACATAACTCTTCCGCCTTTAGCCATGTAACCCATTTTGTTTCTAACTTCAGTTGGAAGTTTTTTTAAACCTTTTTGATTAGGCTTAGGTTTTTTTAAACCACTTGATGGTCCACCGCCTAGTTTGTTTTTTCTACCACTCATTGGTCCACCAACCATACGTTTAGCACCTTTTAATTTCATTTTTTTATTTGCATCCATTATTTTTTACCTCCGTTTTTAAATATTTGCGTTCCCTTTATACCATATATCGACGCTACGACAAGGATCCAAAGATTTGTGAACCATGACGGGAGCTGCGAGAACATCTCGAAGAACAATTTTACCTTATCCATCGCAGTTGGATCGTCCGATACCACTGCCCAGGCCAAAATAGCTACGGGCAAACTTAAAATTATTAAAACTGCCTCGTCCTTCCANTCTGATTGTCTNGCTTCTAACAATTTTCCTTGNTATTGCTCCTCACCTCGAGCCATACGGTCAGCATGCAAGAGTTGTGCCTCTGACATTGCCATTTTTGTCTTCTGCTTGTTAGCATAAATCTTACTTCCAGCAGAAACTGCTAATTTTATCGCTGATAACCACATAATTTACTCCTTTTTAATTATTTTTCTTCAATTGTGAAGATAAAATTGTTTTTTCTATCGAAGTATCAGCTCTTAAGTTAGCTAAATCTTCGTTTTGTTGTAATTTTTGATCTGTTTGCATCTGATTCATCATAGCTTTCATCTTATCAAGGTTAATTCTCTCCTCATCATTCTCTTTTCGTCTCTGATTTTCTTGTGCTCTGATGTCTAGCTCTCTTGCACGCAGTTTTGCAATAGGATCATTGTCAAATTGTGATGTAATTTTCTTTTCTTCCTTCATAAANTCTTCCATCATCTCAGAAATTAACACTGCTTTTCTAGATTCTATTTTTTCTGACAACATTTTAGCCTGCATTTGCATTGCTTGAGCCATTTGTGGGTTTTGTTGTGCNTGAACAGTTAGTTGTTGTAATGTTTTTAACTCTTCTTTGAACTCAACTTCTATTTGTTCTTGAGCCATTAGAGAAATATGTTCTAAAATATTTTTTTCTAACGCTGCCATAATAATTGGATTGTTTCTAGCCATGTTCGTAGCCATAAAATTTAAGTGAGCTGCTATGTGAGCTCTATGATCTTGACCTGGAAATGCCTGGAACGGCTTCCCAGCGAGAGCATCGATGTGTTCTAACGCTGGGTCCTTTGGTGTGGGTGGTTGTGGTCGTTTTAAGATTGTATCAACATCTTTTACTCCAATAGCTTCATACATGTTTCTGTATGCTTGATACATGTTGTGCATTTGTGGGTTAGATGTTGCCAGTTGCAGTTCGGTTTGCGCTAAAGATATACGCTGTGTCTGAGAGAAAATGTTAGGGTCAGCAACTGGCAGTATATCCACTCTATCATCAAAGTCTGTTTGTTTGATTAATCTTTGACCCCCAACTACATCGTATGGATATTCGTTTGGTAAGTATAATTTAAATACTCTAGCTAATAAATTAAATTCATTTTTTAANGATGCATAAATTCTTTTGTGAATAGCAGACATTGTTCTGCTTCCTCTTTCAAGCAACGCGACTGTAGTGCCCACCGCGGCTTGTTGATTCCCATCCCCTACTTGCAGGTCCGCTATTGCAGCGAATCTTTGTCCTGCAGAAACAACTACACCCATAAGCTGTAAGAGAGTTTGAGAAGGTTCTTTGAAGGGCAAAGTCATGAACGCATCTCTGATATTTCCACCTGGAGCATCTACATCTCTAAACTCTCCTGGTTGGATTGATTGTGCATCATCTCTAATTCTAATACCTCGCTGTTTNAAACCAGCAGGTAAGTTTGATAAAGTTCCTGCATCTAATAATTGTCGTAAAGCAGATGTAGCAGTTCTAGATAAACCACCAATCATGTGTATTAAACCAAAGCCATAAAATCCTAAGCCTGGTAAAAATTTAAANTGCACAAAATAACTTATCTTGTTTTTTTGTGGATCGTTTTGTTCATAGTTTCTTCTNATAGATAAAATCTGTCTAGAGTTTTCTTCCATAGTTATAATATACGGAAGTTTAATTCCTGTAGGTTCACCATCAGCTCCTAAATCTTCAAAGCCTTCAATATCACAATTAACATGACATTCTAATAATGTAAAAATATCTTCTTCTTTTCCAGACTTAGTTGTTCCTTCTAATTCTAATTCTTTTTTCTCTACCTCTGATAAATTATTTTGACCAGCTTTTAATTCTATGTCTCTATAAAATCCTGACACTTGTTGTTTTCTTAATTCATTTCCAGAAATTTTTATTCGATGAATAATCGCTTCCGCATCATCTAATGAGGTAGCTGTGTACGGAACGATTAAATCATCTGCTGGAACAAACTTAGATACAGCTCGTTCCATTAAGTCATCGTAATAGACTTTTTTAAAAGCTGAACCTGCAAGAGGTAGGTAAAATAACATTTGGTCAAATTCAGCTTCGTATTCTTTCATAACATCCATTAACTGGTAGTTCATGAAATCTTTAACTCTGTTTGATTGTTGNGTTCTCTCTGGAGTTTGTAATCCGATTATTTGTGTTCGGACGGGTCCGTTAGCTGGGAGTAACTCTTTATAAGCGAGCGCCTGAAACTGAGTAATTGCTTCAGCAAGCACCGGATGAGTTGCACCCGAAGCACCGGAGAAAGGTTCCGTCCTGTTTTCATATTTAAATCCTAATAAATCTAAACCAGAAGTATACGACTTTTCCCAATCTTTTCTAGAATTTTTATAATCTTGATAGTTTCCAAATAAAGTATTACTTAAATAAGTTAATTCACTGTCATCAACAAAGTCAGCTAAGTTAGCATTAAAATCTGTTGCCATTGATTGTTTCAATGCATTAGGATCAAAGTCAACTGTTACTGATCCATCTTCTTCTTCTGTAATTTCTGTGTCACCTGGTTTGATGTTTTCCATAGTTTCAGACATTTCAACTGCAACGTCTTCAACTGTTTCATCAGGTTGTTTTGTTATGTTTGGTAACGACTTGTCTATTTCTGCCATTTATTTTCTCCAGTTTCACTGTCTTAACAGTATTATACTTAATATTCAAGCCCTGTGGATTAGGGCCTCTCTTTGGTGGTGGTCCAAATTTCTTGCCTATCATTAATTTAACCCCGTTTTTCCTTTGTCAGTTGATACGCCTTGTAACACTTCTTCGCCTGGTTTTCTAAAAGTATTATTTACAGGATCCCAAGTATCATAAGATTCTCTAATATATTTACCTGTAGGTTGACCTGTTACCTTATCTAATTCCATNGACACTCTCTGAAAATATCTACCTTGTGACATACGACTTGTTGGATCTAAAATAATAAAAGCATCATTCACAGGATCTACCATAGGGAAATATTTTTTAGGAGTATTCTCAAATTTTAAAGTTGCATCAATACNTTCATCTAATTCATTAAAAATTTTATAAGCACTTATAAAATCATTTTGTTCTGTTGAAGCTTTTATTCTATTTACTTGATTATGATACTCTTCTGGTAAAACTTTTTTAAGATTATCAATACTTTCTAAAGTAGATGTTTTTCTACTTCTATCTTTCATCGCTGGATGTACATATGGCTCTAATACTTTTTTTATACCCTTGGCAGTTTCTTCTGGTGTTTTAGCAAATCTAACCTCATGAAAATTTGAGAACACACTATTTTTTAAATCAAGTAAAGCATTTGAAACTTGTCTTGCTGTTTTAAATACAAGCTGTGCTCCTTTAGTAACTCCACCTACAGAAAGATTAACACGTCCACCATNTGCTAAAAATTGATCAGTCATGTCATCATCTCTAAATCCTCTTGCTCTAGATCTTTGTAAATTTNTTTCAGCTTNTAACGCTTTAACTCTTTCATCTCCAGCTAATGCTTTTGCTTGTGCTTCTTCTAAAGTCAAATCTGTTTTTATTCTAGGTATTGCAAAATCTGTATCTAATCCAGTAAAGTCTTCAGCTATCTGAGTATCCATCTCATCTTGTTTAACTACACTTCTTGCCTCTCGTTCTTCAGGTGTAAGTGCAAGAAGTCTTTTTGTGCTACCAAGCACATCAGTTCCAAGTAATCCTGACTCTAGTACTTCTGCTATAGGTCTCCCTGCTTCGTATGCTTTGTAAGCATCATAAATAATTAAAGGTGTAGCAGCTATACCTAAAGTTTTAAAACCTGCTTTTAAATATTTTGCTCTTCTAATATCGTCTGGAATACTTTCTGCTATTTCGAATAAGTCAGTAATTAAAGGTATCCTTGCATAAATCCTACCTGCCCCTAAATCAGCAGACTCTTTGACTGTGCTTAATATTTTTGGATCTTTTAANTCTTTTCTTATTTGTGGAATAGGTTTTAAATCTNNAGGTATTTTAAAAGAGTANCCTTGATTAGAGTGCACTGCATCAAAAGCTTTTTTATAATCATCACTTAAATTTTTATAATTAGCAATTGTTTTGTTTGGTCTATCTAAACTAACTTCAGGTATAACTATTTTTTTAGTNCCTTTTATTCTATCTTTGTTAAAAAGTTTTTCTGCTGCTCTTGCTTCTTTATTAAATTTTCTAACAGCATCATTAATTAATTTTTTATCTTTTGATTGAATAGCTTCTTGTAGTTCTAATTCTAATTGAGATTTTCTNGCATCCCAACCTACTTTCATTTTATTTTTAGTTTTGTCTATTATCTGACCATATATTCCATATGGTGTGCTTGCTCTATTAACAGAACTAGCTACACCTAAAGGTTCATCAATGTCATAAGCTTTTGCTATGTTTGTTTTTATATAATCTGCATCCTGCACAATTTTACTTTTTGTGCCTTTGATACTTGGTTCTCCAACAGATTTACCAATTAAAGCCTCATTAACATTTCTAATATATCCTGTGTAAGGAGATTCAGTTAAAATTTTTGCAGCNTTATTTTTAAATTTAGGTTTAATATTTAAATTTCTAAAATCCTCTGCACCTGAGCCAGAATAGATGTTAGCTAATTGTAATATTCTTGTTGCTGCTACAGAGTCACTAACATTTCCAATAACTTTTTTAACTTTNTTAATGTCTTTAATACTTGTTTTACCTGTTTTAAATATATCATTTATAATTTTACTTTTTGATAATTTTAATATTTGTTCATTAGGAACTTTTGATTGTGATATTGTATTTAAATTTTCTAATACTTCGATCTTACCAGAATCAATTCCTTTTTTAATTGTATAAAAATCAAAATTACCTAACTTACGTATTTCTTGTTTTCCAGGCAATCTCTTATTGTTTTTTAAAAAATTATCTACAAACTGTTTTAATCTTTCTTGCGCAGCCTCTGGAGTTCCAACTTGATTTGTTCCAATAATTTTAGGTCCATCTTTAAACCCTATCCGTCCACCATCAGCCATACCTACTGATTCCTCACCTGTGTAAAGAACAAAGTCTCCGTCCATATATTTTTTAGGACGCATTGCCTGTTTGAATTCAATGAGTTTCATTTAAAACCCCGATAGATATTGTAGGCCGCCTCCAGCTGCTTGGTCTCTAGTTTCTCGTAATCTCTTTCTACGCATGTCTTCTAAATACTCTTGGTATAATCTTTGCATGTTTTCTCTTTTTTCAATCATACCTCTTTCCATTAAGTATTCTCGAAAACTAGGATCTGTTTTATTCATACCAGCACCAGCGTTTGGTTTTCTAAACGTTGGGTCAAAGTCTTCTAATGTTTCTATGTCTTTTAAATCTTTTTCTAATTTTTTAATTACTTGTTCAGTTGGTATTCCTTTAAAAGGATTCTTAGGTATTGGCATATCCAAAAAACCATCTAGTTTTAAAAGTTCATCTATAGGTTTTAAGTTACGTCCCATTTGTTCTCCTTCAATAATAGTTTCTGCAAGGTCTTTAAGGTCTACTACTGATTCACCGAAAGTATCTATGAATACATCTATTGGATCGTTTTTACCAATTTCCATTCCTCTTTTTTCTAATACTCTTCTAGCTAATGTTCTTGTAACTCCTGTTACAGGATCTAATGGTCCACCTGGTCTGTTAGGATTTTTTAAAGTTTCTATGCCTAATTGAATGTTTTCTTTTGTTCCTGGTTTAGCAGCTCTTTTCATAAATTCTTTTTGCATTTCTTCCAGTTCTTTTGCACTTCGATCAACCATTTCTTGATTTAAAACTTCGTCTGTTGTTTTACCACCTGTAATTTTTCTTAAATCATCTAAAGGACTGTCTGTTAATTCATCATTTACAGTTGTTGCTTCAATACCTTCTTTTTTCTTAACAGGAACTACTTCACCTTTTTTCTCAACTTTAGGTTTTGCTTTAAAAAGATTATCAATTTGTCTTTTTAAAAGGACAGATACTTCACCAAATTCTCTTTTAGCGAAATCCATAATTTGTTCTTTGGTCATGCCTTGTTGAGACATTCTTCTCGCTGCTTTTAAAAATCTTATAATGGCATTCATTAATAGTACGTCCTCTTAGCTTGTGGGATTGGATCATCACGAGCATCTTCAGGGTGCTCGATAAATCCTCCCTGTCTAAATCTCATTACAGCTTGAGTCATACTATCGACCAAGTCGTCATGATCCCCATAAGGAAACGCAGCACATTCTTCAATAACTTCTTGGGCAAACTCTTTTTCAGTAGGAGCCCAAATTTGGCCACTCTCAAAGAGGGGCGCTACACTGTTAACTCTAGTATGTTTATCGTTTCCTTTACTAGGTGTGAAATTTATAACAGGAATTCCCATCTTTCGCAACTCGTAAGTTAATGGTAGGCCAGATGCCTTAGACTCAACAATAACTGTTTCCGGTTGCCAGTATTGATATTGTTCATATGCAACACGTCTTAACTCTGGAAACTCGTATCTTTCTTTTATAGCGTCCAGTAAAATTAATTGAGGACCACTATCTTCATTACGATAAAAGACTCCCCAAGTTGTTATTGCACTATAATCAGCTGTCTCCTTTTTCATAAATGCAGTATCATAAGATTGTATAACATGATGCAATGGAGGGACTTCACCTTCCCAGTTATTCCACCATTCACGTTTTATTAATGCACCTTCTTCTGAAGTTGGATTTTGCATCCACTGTGAATTCCATTTTTGTAAACTTAAAGATGCTTTGACACCTTCTAATTCTTCTTTGTCCCAATACTCTGGCCATACTGGTTTACCTGATGGCATTATAGCCGGAAACTCTATTATCTCCCACTGATCAGCTTTAGTTTCTCGCTGCGCGTTTAATAGTTTACCGGTAAGATCTTTTGTATTCCATCTTGTCATTACCAAGACAATAGTTCCTCCTGGCTGTAAACGTTGACGAGGACCTGATGTATACCATTCGTAAGCACGTTCTAATGCTTCAAGATTCAATGCATCTTGTTCCGAGTGTGGATCATCAATAATTAACAGGTCTGCACCCCGTCCAGTAATTGCTGACCCGACACCGGCTGCATAGTACTCACCTCCTTGCTGGGTTTCCCATTTACCCGCAGCCTGTGAGTCTTCTCTGAGCCTAGTTTGAAATATCTGTTGATACTCAGGAGAATCAATTAGTGTTTTAGCTTTACGTCCAAAACGTACTGCGAGTTCGGTAGTGTGAGTCGATTGAATAATTTTTAGCTTCGGGTTTCTCCCGATCATCCAAGCTGGCAGCAAGAAGCTAGAGAACTCAGACTTAGTATGACGGGGCGGCATGTTAATAATTAACCGTTTAATTTTTTTATCAGCTATATCATTAAATTTTTCTGCAATAATTTTGTGGTGTCTTCCTTGGACAAACTCAGGCCAAACATGTTTTACAAACGACATAAAATCGTTTTGAATCTTACCTTCTTTGATTTTTTCAGAATACCTGAGATAAGTTTTCATAAACTCTTTTTTTACATCAGGCGGAAGTTTTTTTATTTTATCTATATCTATTTTCATTCGAAAAATTTTTTTGCAAAATTTTTTAGGTTTAATTTTGGAACCTCAAATGAATTTATACGCTATGAATGTATAAATCAAGGCACATATGTAAAAGTAGTGGGACCCCTTTTTCGCTGTATTCGCTTAGTTTATAGATAGGATTTGTATTTTTTGGATTGGCTTGGGACCACTATTAGTGGTCCCTCGCTACTATGCGTCAACTGTTTTAAAGTCTGTTGTGGTCCATACGTGACCATAACTTGTTGTATGCTTAGTCTTAACAGGATCAGATATTTTTGTTTCAAGAGCATTAGGGACAGGGTGCAATGCAATCATCTCATCCCAAAACTTGTGCATAAAATCTGTGTAACAACCTTGACTACAGAAGTGGGACCAGACTGTTCTTGCATTCCAACTATTCTGAGCGATCTTCCTAGTCCTTAGAACTTTGTTTCCCTTGGTTCCTCGTATCCTGTCAACTGTTTTACTTTCGTGGCACTTTGGTCCGTGACACCAGACATAATCGCCACTCATTTTCTTAACCACTCTTGGTGTCTACGTTCGTACTCTTGGAGTCTTGCATTAGCACTAGGACTTGGCAATCCTTGGTGCATACACATAACACCGGCAAACAAAAGTAATACTGCAACAGTCATATGATCAGAATGAAACGCAGTTAGCATTCCTAACATACCAAGTATAAGACCTGTCATAAACATTAATAATTTTCCTATCATTAATACCTCACAGTCCAAGACTTTTTAGCAGTCCTGTATCCTTGTTGATCTAAATCAAAGTAAGTAAATAAAGCCTCGCCGATTTTAGATTTCCAAAATCTAGACTTGTCATCAAACTTACCATTTCTAGTTATATGCTTATTATCCTTATTAGAATAAAAAGTTATTTTGAAGTGTTTATCTTTTATCATTTTTACCTTTCTGTTAATAAGGGTATCCTATATTAAATAGGATACCCTGTCAACTGTTAATTTATTGCAACTTGCTCGGCTAATAGTTTTTTAGCGATTGCAATTTTTTCAGCTTTTGTCGGTTCAACTTTATCTTCTAAAAGATTAGCCAGATTTTCTGGGCTATAAACTGACAATGCCATTGAACTACTTTCGTTCAATACACTTTCGTTCAAAGCTACTCCAACTTTATCAGCTAACTGTTTTGCCTGTTCAAAGTATTTATAAGATTTTAAACCTAATCTTACTTTTTGCATTTTGCCCTCAACATAACTATACATTTTTTCGTGTTCTTTAATTACATTGTCGGCACTTGCACGATACATCTTAAAAAATTCTAAAGTATTTTCATCAACTTTAAAATTTCTAGAGTGACAATAACTAGAACCAATAGTCCAAAGTTTAAAATCACTTTCCCATTTATCTTTAGGATAAGATACATTTCCTGTTGCGTCATTCCTTGAATGACTAAAACCCAAATATTGATTTACTGATGTTTCATCATTGTAATATTTTGGATTTCTTTTTGAGTAGTCGCCCTCAATAGCCAAATGAAAGTCTGGGTTAAGACCTTTTGCTTTCATCTCATCTCGGTAGTATGCTCTAGCAAAATTTCTGCCCATATCAAATCTAACGTGAACTTCATCTGTTGCGTCATACTCTCTACCCTCATCATCAACTTTTTTAATTGGGTGTTGAACATAAAAACAATTATCTTCATACAACTCGCCACCGGCACGATTGTATTTTCCAATCATCTCTCTAATTGTATCAACATCTTTTTGTGGTTGATGAAACCTTACAACTTGATTTATTTTTTCTTTTGCTTGTACTCTCATCAAGTCATATTGTTTTTTTGCCTCAATCAATTTATCTTTTATTTTATCTTCATAAAAAGATTGAAACACGTCTGCTATAACCTTTCGCTTGTCTGCGTTAAGTGTTAGTTTTTTTGTAGTCATTGTTTCCTTTCTGTTAATTTTATTTTTATATACTACTTGACAATCTTTGTAAAGGGGATTATATAGGATATTCAGCCTCATTTGAAGATTTATCGCTGAAACAAAACTATAAATCTTAA
>JGI25127J35165_1000615_pt1 | contig 10433 bp, 8 predicted proteins | sample ETNvirenome_2_30_FD_35165 | JGI IMG/M metagenome (IMG submission 35165) | reverse complement strand
TGCAAATAAGACCATTACTGTGAATGCACCGAAACCAATTATTGATTTCTCGTTGTATTCATTATTGTCTTTAAATATTGCCCACATAACTTTCTCCTTAGAATTGTAGTATTGCGTAGTCGTATCTTAAAGTTAATGAAATATCTGAAACATTAGTTGCTCCGTAATCCATATCACTAAAAGTTGCTGCTTGAATAAATGCACCTTTTAAAGTCCACTCTTCAACCTTATCACCGACTGGCCCCAATACATTAAATGTAATATCTTTTTTATAGAAGTCTGAATATCCGTCACGACCTGTAACTGACTCGTGGTGTAATCTTACCCACTCCATAACTGCTTGTGCTCCACTTGGAACGATTGGGTCATAAAGAGTCACAGTAAGTTGTTGCCACTCTGCTCTTCCTTTTACATATCTTTTTACATTGATATGATTAAGTTCAACTTCGTTTAATGTTATGTTTGGTCTACCTGTTGTTTTAACTAAGAATGCAGGTATTCCCTCAATATTCATAATAAACCTATTTGATAACTTAGGTTCAAATGGTGTAAAAAACATTTCATTTGGGTCTATAAAATCAGCCACTTTCTTTCTCCTATAAAGAATTTTTTTCTATTACATTAATAAATATAACGAAATCAAAAAATATGTTTTTGCATAGTCATTTATTTTAATATATTTTTTAGAAGTTTTTTTGAAGTTTTTACTTGACATTGTCATTTTTTGTTTGTATATTATAGTATGATTGATGAAATAATATGTGAAGAGTGTGGTGTTGAAATAGACGGCTTTTTCCTTTGTGATGATTGTGAAGAAGAACTTTATGAAGAAACCGACTACGAAGAATAATAAAAAAAAAGCTTGACTTTTACAAAAAGATTTAGTATATTATAGTATGATTGATAACGATATAAAAGGAAATGAAATGGAAAATGAATTTACAACTGATGCCGTGTTAGGTATTATGCCAAGGAATTATGAAGATACTTTGGTAACAAGAGAAATCCCAAATAATTATGGGTATTATAATGAAGCTGGTGAGTATATAGAAAATGGAACATTTACTATTACTCATTATCAATATGCTCACAATCCTATGGATTTATATGTGATGAACGAAAATCAACCGGCTATTAGGTTGGAAGATTATGAAGCTCCTTATTTTGAGCAAGCTCATTACAAGGGTATTCCTATGTGTTTTAGGTTTAACCCAACTATCAGAACTCTAATGAGAACTGGTAATTATAGAATTAGGTATCGTGGTGGTTCTAAACCACAATATGGCTATGTTAGAAGTCAATACAATACATTAGCCGAATATGCTGATACCTTTGCGATTTATCCAAAGTAGGTGTTAATATCGTAATCGTAAGAACCTACTGATTTCCTTATCAAACAAAAAACCCCCGAGAATATCGGGGGTTTTTCTTATAGGTTTGTTCCTCGTTTAGTCTTCAAACGCTGCACCTGAAGGTTGAACTACAAAGTCCAACACAATAAATTCAGCTGTTTTCGTAGGTTGGATAAAGATTTGACCAACTAATTGGTTTCTATCTACAACATCTGGTGTGTTGTTTGTTTCGTCCATTACGATTCTAAATGCGTTTAGTCCACTATTTGATTGAACTGACTCTAAGTATGGATTCACAATATTTAAGAATCTTTGTCTTAAAGTGCCTGTGTTTTGTTCAAATACCAAGAATCTTGAAGATGATGCGATAAACTTTCTTAAGTTAATCAACAATCTTCTTACATTAATTCTGTCTAATGCACTTGGTTTACCTTGAAGTGTTTTTTGTCCGAACACTACTACACCTTGACCTGGGAAAGATGCGATAGGATTAATACGATTTTCGTATAAATCATCTCTTTCTAAGTTGGTTAGTCTTGTTTTGGCTTCTAATACTTCTGTTAAACCACCACGATTTAGACCAGCTGGTGCAAACCACTCTTGACCTATTCTATCGTTTTGTGCAAAAACACCTGGTAGAACTACTGAAGGTGGCACCCAAGTTGGTTTACCTTTTACACTATCTAAGATTTTAATCCAAGGATAGTAAGTAGCCACATAATTTGAGTCTACGGTTTTTACATTACTGATAGCTGTTTGAACTGAAGCGTTGTATTCAAATCCGTCCATAATAAAGAACGCATCTGCTCTATCTTCAACTTTGTCAATAGCGTGATTTGTTACTGCTTGGTGTCCACCACCCAATCCGTGTAGAATACCAGGGATTGCCAACAAGTTAATATCAAACTCATCAGGATTTGAGATTGCGTTAATCGCTCTCTTAAATGCTACTGAACCACTTGAATTTGCATCTGTGAAATCAAATCCAAATGTATTAGCTAATGATGTGTTTGTTCCGTTTTTCTTTTCAAGAGCCGGATTCATTCCGTCAAAACCGCCTTGGAAAGGAACTGCGAATTTCTTTTGTTGTAAAGCTGAACCACTTAGTGATAACTTAACAGCACCTATTGAGTATGAACTACCCAATGTTGATGCGTCGTTATTACCAAATGCGTCTTCTAAACTCATAGAAACATTATTACCAACTCCTGCACTTGTAGGTGTAGGACATAAATATTGTTTATTGTCTTCGTTCTTGAAGTCAAATCCATAATATTCGTTTGAGTCAAATGTTCCTCTTGAATTTTTCTGACCTTGTCCGCTTGTAGTGAATCTATATGAAGCTGTAGGATATGAAGCGTCTACGGTTGAACCACTCATTGACTGACTTGTCACTGGTAAAACGTGTGGTTGAACTAATGCTGCAAATCCCATAGGAACTAAGTCTTTTGAAATTCCTGTTAAATTACTAAAATCTGATACATAAACATATTTAGATTGATTTGGATAATCACCATTATTGGTTAATTTTCCATTTGAATCAATAGAAACATATCTATCACCAATTCTTAATGGTAAGTAGTTTGTTGAATCTTCATCAAAATTTAGACCTTGGAAGTTTTCTAAAACTGTATTGTCATCATTTTCACCAGGATTATTCACTAACACTTGTAAATCAAATGAACCATAATCAGAACCAGGAACATCAGCTGGTTGTTTAATATTTGAAATACCAACTTTGTATTCTTCGTTCTGTGAAGTTCCGTGTGAACGAGATTTTACTTTAAATAAGCTTGTTCTCGCTCCATTTACTATCTGTGATTGAATAGATGGTGTTGATGCAAAGTCATAATCAAATGAGAAGTTTTCATCTGAACCACTTGCGATAAACACTTTATCTGTTGTTGCCATTAAGTTTTGTGTTGTTAGGAAGTTTTTATAAACATACACTTCTTGATTAGCATCTTGTGGGTTTGTGCTAAATACTTTTGTAATGTAATTAGCTGAACCAGAATTAAATGATAATGTAAATGCTTCTCTTGATGCACTTGACTGACCATTTGTTGTCGCAAGGTTCATAACAAATGAATTCATTGTTCCACCTGCGTTTAATGATGCACTATGTGGACCAGCTAATTCCAACGCGTCTGGGTCTGCTGCTCCTCTTGAAGGCTTTAGTGATGCTCCAATGAATACACCTTTTGAACCACTAATACCTAAAAGAACTGTATCGTTTTTATATCCACCTAATCCTAAAACACGAACGATTGTTACTGCTCCTGCACTACGAAGATATTGTTTCGCAGCGAAAGGAACATAAAAGTCTTGGGATTCTTTACCAAACATTTGTTCAAACTCAGCAAAGTTTCTAACGATAGTAGGTGTGAAAGCTGGACCTTCTTCTGTTGGTCCAATCAATGCTGCCCCTATTCCGTCAATACCTTGTGGTAAGAAAGACAAATCTTTTTCTCTGGTAAAAACACCAGGACTTACGATTCTTTCTGCCATTATTTTTCTCCTAATTAGGTTTTATATCGTGAATATAAATATCATTTAAAAAACTCAAAATATACCCACGAAGTAATTTTTTTTATTTTATTGGTGTGAAAACACCTGTATCTGGGTCAAGATTACCTGGTCCATATTTTTCGTTTAAGTCTTGGACCATTTTTCTTTCCTCATCAACTAAATCAGAATATCTTGTTTCTAAACGAAGTTTGTCATTATGAATATTTTCTAATGCCTGTTCAGTCTGTATTCTTTGAATTTCCAATCTACCTAACAAAGTTTGAACTTCATTAAAACCATTTCTAATAGATTCAATATTAGTTAGTTCATCTTGGGTAAATTTTATTTCTTTTGATTTTTTTGCCATTATAACTCCTGTTTTTTTACTAATAATAAATATAATTATTTATTCAAACAATCACAATTTTTTTCAATATCTTCAACTTTTTTCTGTAATTCTTTAATACTTTCTATCAATAATGGAACAATCTTTTCATATTTAACCGCTTTATAACCTGTTCCTCTTGTTGTTACGACTTCTGGTAAAATTTCTTCAATTTCTTGAGCGATAACACCTACATCTTTTCCTTTGTATGCGTCTTGTTTGTCGTTCCAAATAAATGTGTATCCACCAACTTTTGATAATTTATTTAAAGGTTCTGATATTGGTGTAATATTATCTTTCAATCTTCTATCTGATGAACCAAATGCAATAACATCACCACTCGCTTCTATTTGTGAACCTGATATATTTCCTAAGAATTGTGCGTTTCCACCCTCAGACATATCCAATGTTAATGCAGTTATGGTTGTGCTAGCGTCAGTTCCTTTGAATAAAATATCTTTATCTGCTGTTTCTGCCTTAATAATAAAATCAGAAGATGCTCTTTTGAAACTACCAAATGAAGTTCCACCATCTTTTAATATGATGTCTGTTCCGTCTGCGTCAAGAATAATATCTCCTGATGCGTCAAGTGTTAAATCACCAGTCGCTTCTAATGTAGAACCTGAAATTATACTTGTTGTTCTAATCACACCTGTTGATGATATATGTCCAAATGAACCCGTTGCTGATACATCAAAATCTCCTGATACATTTGCTCCTGTTGATGTTACACTTAATCTTTCAGAATTATTTACAAATGTGTTAACCTCATTGGAAGTTCCAAATGTAATATATTCTTGGTCGGCTGCTGTTCCAATCTTTCCTAATGAAGAATTAATTATAGATGTAATGGTTGTTTGTGCGGCTTCTACTGCAAAACTTCTATTTGTTGTAATATCACCACCACCTGATAAACCATCTCCAGCTGTTAAAGTAACACCACTATGGTCTATGTGTTCGTTAGCTACAAACCCTGCTAAACTATCGTGATTAATTGTCCCTTGTGTCGCCGTTCCAACCACACCTAATAAACTTGAACCACTAATAACCGAACCTGTTATGTCATTTCCTACGAATATACTATTTGTAGTTGTGATATCAGTTGGTGCACTACCACTAATGAATAACGAACCTGTAAATTGGTGAGTGTCATCTGCTGGTGTATCACCAGATATGGTTGAACCACTTCTAAATGAAGAAGTCATATGTGTTACTGATGAACTAACAATGTAATTCTGTGCTATAACATCACCCTCTGCTTCAATATTTCCTGTTGTGTTTATGGATGCAAATGTTACATTTGCAGTTGTTGCGACATCTTGTCCGATTGCAACATCATTGGCATTTACAGTAACACCTGTTCCTTGTCCCACTGCAAGAGTTCTCGTCGCTGCTATTGTTCCACCGCCTGTAAGACCTGCTCCCGCGGTAATTGTTACTCCGCTATGGTCTATATGCTCGTTTGCTACGAAGTTTGTAGTGGAATCGTGGTCCACTTGTGCAGAGCTACTAAATAAAGTATTACCTAATTCTGTTTCTGCTGTGGTAATTCTTGTTGAAAAACTAGCACTTGGTGCTGTAAATGAACCTGAAATATTAGAAGCTATTTGTGCAGAACTTGATACTAATGTTAAACCTAATGCGTTTAGTGATGTTGTTGATAAACTACCTGATATATCTGATGCTATTTGAGCTGAACTCGATATAAGTGTATTTCCTAATTCTGTTTCTGCAGTAGTTATCCTTGTAGAAAAACTAGCACTTGGTGCAGTAAATGAACCACTAATGTTAGAAGCTATTTGAGCTGAACTCGATATCAAAGTATTTGACAATTCTGATTCTGCGGTCGTTACTCTTGTGGAAAAACTTGAACTTGCAGCGGTGAAAGAACCACTAATGTTAGAAGCTATTTGAGCTGAACTTGATATTAGAGTATTTCCTAATTCTGATTCTGCTGTTGTTACTCTTGTTGAGAAACTTGAACTCGCAGCGGTGAAAGAACCACTAATGTTAGAAGCTATTTGAGCTGAACTTGATAATGCACCAATGAAAATCCCATTAAAATCATTTGCTGTTATGGTAGCACTTGAACTAATATTTCCACTCGCAGTAACGTGTCCTGTTATATCAATACCACCTGCTTGTGTTTCTAATTTTTTATTACCTGCGTGATATAATCCAACATTGAACGCTTCAGAATCAGTTTTTAGAACAAGGTTGGTATTTCTATCCATAACTCTAAAGTTAATTCTATTACCACCTTGATTAATTGTAAAAGGATAAGGGGTAGAAGCATCTTTTTCCATATCAGCAAACCCAATATCACCTGCTTTAAGTCGAATCCTATTACTGGTAAAGTTTATGAATGTAGTTTCATTACCTATATGTTTGATGTATTGTGAAACCTTTAAGTCTCCGCCTACATCTACACTATTATCAACACCTATGTGTTGAAATGAACCACTATCACCAATGATTAATCCACTCGCACTGACATTCGAACCCGTTACATTCGTAACCGATAAACTATCCGTTAATTGTTTTCCCTTAATAATTGCCATAATTCTTTTGTATTTTTCCTACTTATAAATATCTAATTGTTAAATTTACCAAATCCTATGACCTCATCTCCACTCTCTAATGAGTATCCTAAACCTGATGTATTTAATCTTAATTCTAAATTTGTCGCTGATTTTTGTGAAATCGTTAATGCATCACTTTCAATCATCATACCATTTACAAAAAACATAAAATCATCTTCACTTGTTGTTGTTAACCCACTTGGTGCTGAAGCTGTAATAGCGTTAAAACTAGCGGTTGAAGAGTTTGTAATACTTCCTGTATGTGCAAATGACTTTCTTAAATATGTTAATTCACTTATAATACCTGTTGATGTCAAGTATGTTTTCACTGCATTTTCAGTCGGTAAAGAAGTTGAACTGCCATCTGTCATTGAAGTATCATTTGATAATTCATTTATTTGATATCCATTTAGTTTTAGTGAGCCAGTCACACCAAAACTACCTGTCATCATTTGTTTGTCGTTCGTATCATCTCCAAATATACTTGAACCACTTTTAAATATTGTGTTTGAACCCGTTACACCAACTTCAAGTTTATTGTAATTAACTTTTCCATTTACATTCATTGACGGAAATGTAGCAGTTTCTGAAACAACAATACTACCTGTGTGTGCTACCACACTATTTGAACTACTTATAAATCCATCACCTAAAAAAATATTACCAATCTTAACAAGATTTGAACTTGTTACATTTGCAAACTGAACATTTGAAGCCGTAGATACATTTTGTCCTATACTTAAAACAGCTTCCGTATCATCTTTTGCAAAGAATTCTCTTACCGTAAAAGTAACTCCTTTTACTTTTCCAATAACATTATTTGATGTATCAATCGTTAAGGGGCTTTTAAATGTAAACTTTGGTCCAGCCATAACTCTCCTTACGAATCAAATTTACCAATACCGAGTATCTCGTCATCTGATTCCAATGTATATCCTATACCACTTGTATCAACTTTTAGTAAAAAATTAGAACCCGCTTGTTGTATTGTCAATGCGTCGTGTTCCATATATTGTCCGTTAATAAAAAATATAAAATCGTTTTCACTTGTCGCTGTGTATCCAGCTGGTGCAGATGCTGTTGTAACACTATTAAAACTAGCTGTTGATGAATTAGAAATACCAGATGATATTTTTACAAATTGTTTTCTTAAATATGTTTGAGCACCTCCGACCAATCCATTTATGTAAGTTTTTACTGCATTTTCTGTTGGAACTGATGTCGCACTTCCGTCTGTTAAACTTGTGTCGTTTGATATTTCAGTTATTTCATATCCATTTAATTTAAATGAACCTGTTATATCTGCAGAGCCTGTAAATTGATGTGTGTCATCAAGAGTATCACCAAACTTTGTAGAACCACTATCAAATAAAACTGATGCAGAAGTAAATGTGGTATGAAATTCATCTGCGGTCAATGTTCCGTTTATAGTTGTATCGCCTTGTACCGTAAAATTACCTGTGGTTGCTAATGAACCCGTTACATCAATACTACCACTAATACCTGTTGAAGTATATTTTGTTGATGATGTTCCTATTTGTAATGCATTACTCGCAGTTACTTGGTTAAACAATACATTATCAGTTGTAGCTACTGATTGTCCGATTGAAATGGTTTGTGTCAATGCACTTGAACCATCAAATCCCACACCACTATTGGATATGGTTACACCTGTTCCTTGTGTAAGTGTTAATTTCTTTGATACTGATATTGAAAATATATCCTTAGTAGACTCTCCACCCTCAACCGCTGCATTTGAACCTAATGAAACTCTTCCTCTATCATCTACTATTGTTTGGTCTGCATCTTCTCTTATAATGATTTTTTTAGGTGTTAAATACTTTTGAGTGGTTGAAACACTATTATAATGTTCTGGAACAATATATCCATTTAGTGTCATACTAAATGTTGTTTTTATTAATCTTTCTCCGTCTATTGAACTTGCGTCTGAAAAACTTTCAATACGAGTTCTAAATCTCATTTTACCTGGTTCACCCCAATATGCTCCGTCCGAATAATTAATTTTTTCAACAATCTTATTCATTTGTTCTATGTAAGAAGTCCATATGGTAAATTCATATGACAACTGCACATAGTCAGGCATAGCTACATTGTAGTATTCTCTACCAGGTGATAAGTTTTGTTGAACTGAAAATTTGTCATAACGATTGTGTTGTGTGAATTTTTTTTCAAAAGAATAAAATAAATTTGGTTCGTTTGCATCTAACTTATCAACCGGCATATTATCATCACGACTCATACCTGTTCGTTTAAATACAATCAATGGAACAATAATTTGTCTTTTTTTATCTCTTAGATAACCTTGTTTAGAAATTGTTACCCACCTTTCAGGTGATGCATAAATACAAGGAACTTTAACTTTTTCTTTGTTGACTTCTACCTCAGGTTTAATTACTTCATTGAAGTAATACATAATGGCAGAATCCATATCCATAATACCAACTGATACATTTTTTACATCATCTTTTGCTCCTACGGAATTACGACTAAGTTTAGTCCCACGATTGAATTCTTTTCTTTGACTTCTTGGTATTGGTTTTCTTCTTGCCATTAATATCCTCTATACTCTTCTAAGTTTGTGGTTGGCATTCTTGTTAGATTTGCTGACACTACGATTGAGTGTGATTTTGTTGGGTCTCCACCAATTAACTGATTTTCATTGTAGTCTTTGATTTCAAAATAACCCTCGTTCCATTTCAATATATCACCAATGTCTGGCTTTAAATCTACTTCAACTAAGTATGCTCTTTGAAATGCAAATTTTACCGATTGTGAATTGTCTGGTCCAAAGTCAGTATATTCAAAATTAAAATCTTCCGCATCAACAATACAAGGAAGTTTGACACCTTGTTTATAAACTTTACCTTCTGATGCTTCTCCATACATATTGGTTTCTGTATCATATACTGAAGTTCTGTAAAGAATTACAAACTGGTCTATAATCCCGCAATCGTCAATATTTGGTTCACCTACAAGTTCTCTATTGAACTTTTCAAAGGTTGCCAAATCTTTGTTTCCATAAAATCTTTGTGGCATTTGATTATCCTATGTAGATTGGGTAAGGAACTTTTCTAAGGGTTTCTTGTTGAAACTCTCCCTCGTCTCTTTGAGCTTCCATAAGTGCCTTACGACTTGTTTGTTCTAAATTTTCTCTTAATTGTTCTATTAATTGTTCTTTTTCAGCAGTCGCTTCAGCTCTTAGTGTTTCTCCGTCAAGTGAAACTTCTGCATTTGGAATAGGAATATTACCATATTTAGAACGAATAATACCTAATAATTCTTTTGATAATGCTAATGTGTATTTTCTTATCCATTGTTTACCTACATCATTTATATTTGAATATTTCATAAAGTCGTAGTTTACATTTGAATAATCAGATACTATCGTATCATCATTTGAACCACTAAATCTTGTTCTTAATGGATTATCTCTATCTGATGTCAACACATAGTCCACCCAAAGTGAACCTGATTCTGTTGGTATTGGAAATACTCTTAGTTGATTATTTTTAATATCAAATGAATATGCTGATTTTCTAATCTGGTCATTAAATTCAATAGCTTGTATTCTTAACAAATCTGCGT
>JGI25127J35165_1000614_pt1 | contig 10483 bp, 9 predicted proteins | sample ETNvirenome_2_30_FD_35165 | JGI IMG/M metagenome (IMG submission 35165) | reverse complement strand
GCTTCTCTGTTGAGAGAGAGAATGTAGATAAATTACCTACAGTCAATGAACACTTTGAAAAAAGCACTACAGTAATAACAGTTGCAGACAGTAGACCCGGATGGGCAAGAGCTTTGCGTGAATTGATAGCTATGCTATATGTAGGTCAAGTTCCATCTCTTGATGTGTCTCAAATTAGACCTGCAGGTGCTAGGTTAAAAACCTTTGGTGGCAGAGCTTCAGGTCCTCAACCTTTAGTTGATCTTTATGACTTTTGCGTATCTACATTTAAAAAAGCATCAGGTAGAAGATTATATCCTATTGAATGTCACGATATTATGTGTAAGATAGGAGAGGTTGTAGTCGTAGGTGGTGTTAGACGTTCTGCATTAATTAGTTTATCTAATCTTAATGATGATCAAATGAGACACGCAAAGTCAGGTTCATGGTGGGAGAATGAAGGACACAGAGCATTAGCTAACAACTCTGTTGCTTATAAAGGTAAACCTGATATGGGAACATTTATGAGAGAGTGGTTAGCTTTGTATGAATCTAAGTCAGGTGAACGTGGCATATTTAATCGTAAATCTGCTATGAAAAAAGTAGAAGAGAATGGAAGACGTAAACCTGATTATGCTTTTGGATGTAATCCTTGTAGTGAGATTATACTTAGACCTTATCAGTTCTGTAATCTTACAGAAGTTGTTTGTAGAGAAGCAGATCATTTAGATACTTTAAAAGAAAAGGTTAGACTTGCAACTATACTTGGAACTTTTCAGTCCACTCTCACAGAGTTTAAATACTTGAGAAAAGTATGGAAAGAAAATACAGAAGAGGAAAGATTGTTAGGTGTTTCTCTTACAGGTATATTGGATTGTTACCTTCTTAATAATGGTACAAAAGAGCCTTTACAAAGAATGTTATTGGAGCTAAAAGAAGTAGCAGTAGAAACTAATAAAAAGATTGCTAGTGATTTAGGCATACCACAGTCAACTGCAATCACTTGTATCAAACCATCAGGCACTGTATCACAGTTAGTAGATAGTGCGTCAGGTATTCATGCTAGACATAGTGACTATTATGTTAGAACTGTACGTGGAGATAATAAAGACCCTCTTACACAGTTTATGAAAGAAGCAGGTATACCCATTGAGCCTGATGTCACTAAACCTGATAGTGTTTCTGTTTTTAGCTTTCCTATGAAATCTCCCACAGGTGCTATAACTAGAACGGATATGACTGCAATAGAGCAGTTAGATTATTGGTTGATGTTTCAAAGGCATTGGTGTGAGCATAAACCATCTGTTACTGTTTCTGTAAAAGAAAATGAATGGATGGAAGTAGGTGCATGGGTGTTCAAAAACTTTGACGAAGTGTCAGGAATATCATTTTTACCTTTCAGTGAACACACTTATAAACAAGCACCTTATCAAGACATAGATGAAAAAGAGTATAGTAAACTTATGGAGTCTATGCCAAAGTCTATTGATTGGAGTAAACTCAAAGACTTTGAAAAAGAAGATACAACTAATGGTAGCAAAGAACTTGCATGTACTGCAGGTGTTTGCGAGGTTGTTGACATTGAGGCTAGTTAATGCTATAGTCTTAATACCTATCTTGAGCTATCTGTTAACTTTAGTTTTTGCAGGTATCGTGGGTAGCGAAGCACTTGGGGGTAGCATGATTGAAGAATACTTTTATTGTGTCGCCCTCTTAACTTTAATTTTTATAGTAAAGGAGATAATACATGCGAGATATGATGCTAAATGCATTAAAGTCCTACTACGTGGGAAACATAAATAGACACATTGCTAATGTGGAAGTTTATTTAAGAATGACTGTTGGCATAGGAGAGCATTCTGATATACAAGAAACTATTGATAAAGAGATAGAAAAGATTGCTCAATTTGATGACAGGCTAGGAATGATAATTAAATATTTTGAAAGGAAACAGATAGATGAAAAAGAAGAAAAGAAATCCGAATCTAAGTAAATATGATGCACCTCTACGTATTCAATTTGAACGTGGTGTAAATGCATTCAACGGAAAACAATACATTAAAAATGTAAAAGGACATAAAGTTATAGCGACAGTTAGTCCTTATCATTTAAATACCATGCAACACAGAGAGTGGCAAAGGGGTTATAACCTTGCTTATGCAAAACAGTTGGAGAAAATAAAACGTGAAGAAGCTAGAAAAAGAAGCCAAAGAGTTCATGGAAAAGAAGAACAATACGTTTCCTAAAAAGTTAGAGGAAGTGTTTGAAAATATTAGACTTATACAGAGTCTATCTGAAATAACTCTTAAAAAGATAAAGGATATAAATGCAAAAAATAACACCAACACATGACCTGTCTTGGTATCTTAAATGGTCAGGTTCATTCTTAATCATGTCAGGTATTGTATGCAGGTCAGTTGGTGTGTTACCTTTGTATGATCTTATCGCATCGTGTTTAGGAACAGGATTGTTAGCAGGTATGGCTTACCTGTGGCATGATAGGGCATTACTTATGGTAAATGGGGTAGCATGTGCAGCTTTAGCTATGGGTATTCTGAGGCATTTGTTTGGTTAAACTAGCACAGATATTTTGGTATAGTCTGCACATCGTTACCTGTTTATTTATTATTGTGGGTAATGGTAGATTACTAGGTTTTTGGTAACTAAAATCCTCTTTCAACTATTTTCTTCAACGTTAAAAATTCTTTATCTTCTTGCCCAAACATTTCTATATATTTAACTAGTCCTGCCTGATAGTCCCCTTTTAATTCATTGTACATATTAACTTCATGAATACTTTGACCTAATCTAGCTTTATAATCTTCTTCTAGTATTGACCTTTGTTCTGAAGGCAGAGCTAAAAATATAGCTTTAAACTTTCTATGTCTCTCTTGTGGATCATCTTTTATGGTAGGTTCTAACACTTTTACTCTAGCTAGAGTTCTATAATCATTTATAAGTCTTCTTAACTGATATCTTTTCATTTTATCAGATTCAATATCCTGATAGTCAGGACTGATTAGATATGGTAATACAAAGTTATCCATATTAGCACCCATTTCGCCTTTAGCTAAATTTGTAAAAATAGTATCTCCCTTTACTTTTTGAGGAGCATACTCACGAAAATCAAATAGAAGTCTGTTCATTTCTTTTTGAACTAGCGTTCTTCTTTCTTGTTGAGTAAAACCTGTAATCATTTTTACAAAAGGATTTACATTTAACAATGGCTTATTTCTTGCAGGATTATACAAAGGAACATCACCTTTTTCAGGTTCAAACTTATCAGGCAAAGAACGAGTTGCTCTCTTAAACATGTATTCCATCATGTCTACAGAACCTGTATCTTGCACAACTCTGTATTCAGGCTCTAAAAATGTACCTGCTAAATCTTTTAACATACCTGCACCAACTAACGCAGTATTAAATAAATCTCCTGCATATCTGTACATATATTCTTGCACTGTTGAATTACTTGCCTCTTTATCATTTAAAATTTCATCAACTATAGCATCTACTATATATAAACCTGAACCACCTTTGGCAGAACCACCTACTATTGCATTTATAGCATCTCTACTCTTTACATTTATTCCTACTGCAACTTTGTCATTATCATGCAACACAGGTAATCTTTGACCAAATACAGTTCCCTGTTTTTTAGGACCTGTATGTCTATATAACCAATCTGCAAAAAAAGCAGCACCCATAAAAGGTCCTAAAGCAGCAGTTAAATTGTAAGTTTCGCCACCGAATTTAAATTCATAAGGTCCTGTATTTTCATCTCCAAAATTTGCTCTTAAACCAAAAAAAGCAGCTAACATACCTAAACCACCTAATTGCTTACCTATGGCTTCATCGTCTAAAACAATACGTAATTCTCCTGCTCCAAAACCTCTTATACCCTTTTTACCACCCGGTTTATTTAAAATACCACCTAAATTTATTAGACCTAGTATAGGTGCGTGTTCATATTGAAACACAAGTTGATTTATAAGGTATCTTGGAAATGGCACAAACGTAGAACCAAGCGTAGTAGAAGCTAAATTTATAATGGTATCAGCTAGTTTGTTAAAAGCTCCTGCTTTACCTTGGAATTTACCTTCTTGGTAGGTAAAAGTAAGTGCTTCTCTCATAGCATTGCCAATAGCTTCATCTGGTATTAAACTAAATTTACCTATTTGTTTTTTAGCATTAGCAGGGTTTAAATAAGAGTCTTCAAAAAATCCTTTTAATCCACCCTTAATATCATTAGCATACATAAACTTATCTATCTCTCTAGCAAACACTGCTCGTTTAAATAGATTATCACTTATTGTATTTAAAAAGTTTGCCATTCTAGCTACTTTAACTATACCACCTTCTGTTCCTGTTAAATTACCAACATCTCCCATCTCTCTAAATAGTTGTCTAGCTAAATCTGATTTTTGGAATCTTTCATCTCTGAATAATAAGTTTAATGCCTCTGTCTCCCAAGACCTCATTCCCAACTGCATGTCTTTCAATAGTGCAGATTGTATTCCTGTTCTCATTTGAGCAGTGCCTAGACGGACAGAACGTTGTGCCTCTTGCAAAAATCTTTTGTTTGAAACTCCAGCTAAAGATTGAACACCTGCTTTACCAACATTATATAAACCTGCACCTAAATTATCTAACGCATAAACATAATTTCTCATGTAACCATTTGTTGTGTTACGTGCAGTGGTTGCAGTTTGTATTGTCATAAGACCAATACGAGCTTTGTTTATAGCACCTAGTCCATATTTATCAAAGAATCTTTTTATTAAAGCACCTGCACTATCTTCATTCTGTAAAAGAGCTTCTTCTGCACTTTTAGCTATACCTGTTTTATATTTATCAACTTGACTACTGCCCACATCTGCAAGATTAATTAATTTTTGATCTATGTCAGTTAAATCTTTTAGTAAAGTCTCTTTCTCTTTTCTTGCAAGTCTACCCGCTGTTCCTAACAACTTACCTGCTTCACTATATTCTGCCACCATTAAAGAAGTAAGTTGATTTATGCCCACTCCATGCTTCTCTAATATTTCAGCTATAGTAGCATCAGATATATCGCCTTTGGTCAATCCTCTTGCTAATCTTGAGGTTATTCTCTCTTCGGCTATTTTAGTTTTGCCACCTTTTTTTATAGCTTTTTTAATAGGTCTTATTTTTGCAAGTATCTCAGCGGCAGCAGATGCTATGTTTTCATGAAACTTATCGTCAAGAGTTTTTACAAATCCAACTTGCTCAAATTCAATATCATCTGCTTGAGATATTTTTAATTTTTTACCCTCTGCGAGTTTTTCAGGTACAGTTTCTATTAAAGCTAATTTATCTTTTACTAACTTAAAATCATCTTTTAGTCTTGTGCCACTTATTTTACTTTTAGCAGTGCTTTTCGCAGTTTTAGAGGTTATATTTTTGTGTACACTTTCTATAACACCTGTTTCTTTTTTTATAGCTACCATTCTAATCTGTTCTGCTATGTTAGAACTGATTGCTCTAGAACTACCTGTTATAGAACCTATTAAACCACCACCTAAAAAACTAAAAGTTGTAGCTAAACCTATATCTTTTAAACTAACACCATCTTTTATTCCTAATTCGTTTCTTGTTCTTTCTTGTTGTGTTATTGTTATACCTGCACCTAATGCATCTACACCTGCAGCACCTAAAGCAGTTTTGTATCCACCTTGTTTAAAACCTTCTTTAAATGCGTTAAGTCTAGGTGCTATACCTGCTATTCTAGGAGTTACCTCATCTATGTTTTTTTGAGTTGCTCTTATGCCTTTTTCTTTTAACTTTTTCTTAGCATTTCTTTTTAATATTTCTCTTATACCTAACTTGACACCTTGTTGTGCAGCCATTGCTCCTGCTTTACCTGCACCAAAGCTAAACATACCTGCATATGTAGAGGGTGCAGTAAAAACACCTTCCATATAATCACCTACTGCTTCCCAACCTAAATCTGAATCCATCTTGTCAAATGTATCCATTAAGTTATTCATTATTTGTTTTTTATTATCATCTGCAGTTTGGGCATAAAAAAGGTCTCTAGTCGCAGTAACTTCGTTCACATTTTGCACACGAAAATGTTCCATAAAGGCATCGTATATTTCTTTTTTATGGTTTGGGTCGGAAAAATTAAATCTATAGCCTTCTCTATCTTCTAAAAAGGTAGATGCTTCTCTTATAAACGTATCATTAGCTATAAGATTTTCTTCAGTTAAATCTTGTTGGTCGTAAAGTGTGTAAGACATTATAATATACTACCAAAGGTAGACTTCCAATCAAAGCCTGTTTCTTCTTTAAATTTCTTTTTTAACTCAGCTTCATTCATAGTTGACGCACCTGCTACAAAATTACGCATACCATTTCTTACAGCACGTGCCAAAACACCACTGTCAGGGGTATTTTGAAAATCTCTTACTGATGCAACATACGCATTATTATTAATAGTAGTAGTAATAGTATTATTACCTCTTAATGGATTATTATTTACAGGTTTATTATATGTGGCTTTGTTCTTATCAAATTCAGTTCTATCAAAATTTATTTTACCCTTAACAGTCATGTAAGGGTCTCTACCCTCTGCATCATAATAATCTGAGTCTGGGTCGTTTATCATTTCTTTTGTCACAAATACAACGTTTAATCCATTAGTTGCAGCGATTCTTAAAAATTGTTGTGAGTTCATAGGTTTGTTATATTGAACCAAGTTTTGACTTAATTCACCTATATTATTTTTTTCTGTTTCATAAATATAACCTCTAGCAGGAGCATTATTCTTTCCTCTATGTTTAGGCAGTTTAGACATAACAAAATATTGTGATAATTGAGTAGCATATGTAGCTGCTAAATCACTATTATTTGTTTTAGTATCTAAAAGTTGGTATTCACCTCCAACAAATCTATTATTTATCCTTAGAAAATCAGCAAGTTGAGCATTAAATGAATTAGTTTGAGTTCTTAATGCTGCACCCCCCGGAACTTTATCTTCATTATTCTTTATGGTAGCAGCTAATTCTATAGATAAATTTTTTAATTTATTGTAGCTAGGGTCTGTAGTGTCTGTGTTTCTAAGTCTAGCCTCAACTAAAGCTAAATTACTTTTTAGATTTGCACCTAATTGTAGATCAAATCTATCTATAGTTATATCTTGTGCAGGTGGTGTTTCTCCAAAATCTTTAGTCAAATTTTTTAAATCTACACCTGATAAAGCTAAGTCTGTTTCTACATATTTTTTTGCATAATCTGCTACACCCTTTTCTGCATTTGAAAATATGTTAAGAAGATTCATGCCACTTCCTTGCAAGGCAGTTCCATAATCAAAGTCTACACCCTGACTAATAGGTATAGTAATAGAATTAGCTAATTGTTTAGAGGTTACTATTCTCCTAGAACCATCGCCTTGTATTTCAGGTAATTTAAGATACTTTTCTGCAGTTGTATTTTCTAAATTAATTTTTTCAACTATAGAGGGTATTATAGCTTTAGCTCCCTCTATGCCACCTTCTTTTCTAATAATACTTTGCAAAACTTCCATGCCTCTTTTACCACCATTACTATTTAGTAAATTAGCTAAAAATTTTATCTCTTTTTCATTTTCTCTAAATTCTTGATCAAAACGTGTTTTTTCTGTGGTCATTTTCTGTATTCTTTTTTCAGATAAACGACTTAATCTGTCATCAAAGTCATCCATAGCACCTTGCACACCTCTACTAACACTTTTTGCAGTGCCTGTGACTAGTCCCTCTAAAAATGAGCTACCAAATAAAGGCATTATCCTCTCCTTTGCATAAGACCCATAGGCTCTTCTTCCATAGGCTTATCTTCTGTTTCACTAACATCTTCTATATCTTCACTTACAGTTATATTATCAGGTTCTTCTTTAACTTCTTTTTCTTGCTCTATTAGTTTTTCTACACTTCTAGCAGAAAGAGTAGGTCTGTTTTTACTTAAATTTTCATCCATACCTGTGTTGTACTTTACACCTGCACTATCACCTATCAACATCATTGTTTCTACAAGCACAGGTAGCACCATCAAACCTGTATCAATAGAATGTTTACCTTCCATAACTCCTGCAAGTTGTATGGTATTTGCTATAGTAGTTAAAGGTATTCCCATGTCCATAACATCAACAAGTTGTTCTGAAAATTCATCATTATTCATCATTCTTGATACATAATGATCAGTAACCTCATCAACAGTAGTAAACTGTGCAGGTTGTTGCCAAGGTCTAGCACCAAGTTCGTGTGTTAAAGCCATGCCCGGAATAGGAGCATCAAATCTAGGTTGTCTCTGTTCCATTATTTTTAAATTCCATTCTTTTTTTTCTTATTATGTTCATGTATTTTGCAACTCTAAAAGCAGGTTGATTTGACATATCATTATCACTTTTTTTCATAAAATTTTTTACAGGTGCTAGTAGACCACTACCTTTACTTTTAGGTTTTTCTTGCGTAAAGTCCTCTTGTTCTAATACCTTATATAAATTTTTAGCATAATTAGTAATCATATTATAATCCAAATCTTAAATATGCAGTTCCTAATGTTCCAATTAGATTTCCTATGGCACTACCTGCAGCAGAACTGCTTTGCTCTGCAGCTACTTCTTTTCTAACACCTGCGTCTATTTGTGCTTCTGCAAGTGTAGTTACTCTGTCTAATTCATTTTCTGCAGATGTCCATGCCCACTCCATACTATCGGCATAGTATTGCCATAGATTGTCATAGGCAGTTTTAGATATGTTTAGTATTGCATTAGCATTCAATTCGTTTGCACGATTTGTAGCTGCAGTATCTGCAGTAGCTATTTGCCTTCTCCACTGAGCATTGTTTTGACTAATAACTAATTGATTTTGTGCATTGAATTGATCACGTTGATTGTTAAGTTCTGCGTTAAATCTTTCTACTGTATTGGCTTGACCTGCATTAAACTGTGCTTGTGCGTTTGCCTGTGTTGAATTAAATTGTGCGACTTGAGTACCAAGATTTGCAAAGAATTGATCTGTTTGATTTTGAGATGTAGCATTAAACTGTCTACTTGCATTTTGTGCAGCTTGGTCTGTAAACAAAGATTGTGTTCTTTGTTGTGCTTTAAATAACTCTGTTTGTTGTTGATTAGATAAATTAGCCATATCCATCTGCAAAAAGTTTTGAGCATTTTGAACAGCAGATTGTTGTCTATTATTTAAATTAGCACTGTCTAAATTAGCTAAAGCAGATGCTTCTGCCATAGTTAATGCTTGTCTGTTAGATAAATTGTTTAAGTTTACAGTATTTGCTGCACGAGAGTTTTCTAATGCTACTTGTTGCTCTGCATTAAAATTTACATTTGCTATGTCTGCTATTCTCGCAGAGTTTTGTACTCTTGCTTGGAAGGCTTGATCAAATTCTTGACCTATAAATGTAGCTCTCTGTTGAGCAGCTAACATTGCTCTTTGTTGTCTGTTGGATAAATTTTGTAACTCAAATGTTCTCACAGTATTTGCATCTGCCTGTGCAATAGGTAAAGCAGACTCCATAGCTGCCTGTACAAGAGCTTGTCCTGCGATACTAGAAGCACCTAGACCTCTTTGTTGCATGACTGCCTGTACACCTCTAATTGCACCTGCTGCCCATGTAGGAGGATTTTTTGCATCAAAGTTTGATGTTAGTATTCCTAACTGACCTGCTACAGTTGCTTGATCACTTGCAGTTGTTGTTGCTGCTTGTACTTGTTCAGTAAATTTAGATGCTTTATCTGCATTTGCCACAGGGTCTATAATTTCACCTGCTTGTATTTCTCTTTGCACAGGATTAGTCATCAAAATAGCATTACCTTGTGCAGAAGATAAATTACCTACACTTGATGCAGTTTGTTGTGCTGCTAGAACTTGAGAACGTGGGTCTGCAGGGTCTGTTTGAGAGGCTTGAAGTGTATCTAAAGATGTATTTACCTGTTCTGCTACACTTTGAGCATCCATAACATTTGCTTGTTGAATGGCAGGTTGCGTAGCCATAGTAGTTGTAGCCATAGCAGTAGGCACAGATACAGTTCCTGATACTTGACCTGCAGTTGGAGATACCATTTGCTCTTGATTTACAGGGGTGCTAACAGGAATTGTAGTAGCACCTTCAGGCAATTCAGGACTTGCCATTCTCTTGGCAGTTACGTCACCTATTGTTTCTGCTTTTTCATTAGGTGTTACATCACCACCCTCTTGCATCTTAACAACACCACCACGAGCCATTTGTTTTGCAGCTTCTTCGTAGACAACCATCTGTCTTTTCTTCTCAGGATTTTGCTCTAGGAAACTATCAAACTGTTCCATAGAACCTTTGTATCCTAATCGACTAGCTATCTTCTGCATAGCATTTGGTTTAAAACCTGTAAATATCGCCACTACTTAGCTCCAATTAATATCTTATCTAACTTATCTTCTAATCTTTTCATTGCATCCATGATGTCATGCATATCTTCTTTAACATCATCTTTACGTGCATACTCTTCTCGTGT
>JGI25127J35165_1000610_pt1 | contig 10518 bp, 9 predicted proteins | sample ETNvirenome_2_30_FD_35165 | JGI IMG/M metagenome (IMG submission 35165) | reverse complement strand
GACATCGCAGAATTAAGTGCCTCTAGCGATGTAGACTTAGTAGATGCTAGTGGTAATGTCAATCCAAACAACGTATTATATAAGTTTAACTCAGTAGAGGGTGGTGTAATAGTTCCAAGAGGAACATCTATCGTAGGTATGGACTTACGTAAGACNAAACTACGTCCTNTATATGTTCCTGATCCAACTGCAGGAGCAATANNTGGATCAGCAATATTCCGTGTAACTGGTGGATGTTATTTCTGGCAGTTCTCATTCTTTGATGGTATTACAGGTGGTGTGTACAAAGATCCTGCACAACCAAGTGCATCATCACCTCCAACATATTCTCACCACAAACTAACATGTTTTGAATATGCTGATGGTAAGAACATACAGAGCTCAGTTAATGGCACAGATACCAATGCACTATCAGTAACTGACCTTGACCTATATTATCAGAAGGTAGCAAAGGCATGGAAAGATATTCCTGACACTACCAGTAATGTAGGATCTGACGAATTACAGTCACGTGTAGAAGAAAATAGAATTGTAGGTCCTAACGATCAATTAGGAACTAGAACACTTGCTAGTGTTGTTACTGACTTTGCCAACACAAACGTATTTACAACAACTGCGGAAGCTGAAACTACTGATCCACACGGGTTCTCAGTAGGAACTCCCGTATTGATTGAGGGTGTTACAGGAACTGATGCAAGTAGATTNAATGGTTCATTCTTTATTACTGAAATACCAACTGATAAGACATTTAGATATATCATTAAGAATCCTGGCACAGGTGCACCATCTGGTAACCCAACTGCAGGAAGTGCTACTGTAAAGGTAGAGATTGACAACGTTGATAGTTCGTCACCATATATCTTTAACATATCTCTACGTTCTACATGGGGTATGCAAGGTATGCATGCTGATGGTAGTAAAGCAACTGGATTCAAATCCATGGTTGTTGCACAGTTCACTGGTGTATCACTACAGAAAGATGACAATGCATTCATTAAGTGGGATGGATCTGCATACATTGCAGGATCGCACGTTGATGGGGATAGTATATACAAAGCAAATTATAGAAACTTCCACGTAAAGGCATCTAACGATTCAGTTATACAGGCAGTGTCTGTGTTTGCTGTTGGATTTGCTGATCACTTTGTTGCTGAGTCTGGTGGTGATCAATCTATCACCAACTCGAACAGTAACTTTGGTTCATGTGCATTAAGAGCAAAAGGATTTAAAACTGGAGCATTTACACAGGACAAGGCAGGAACGGTTACACATATTATACCACCACAAAGATTGGCAAGAACATATGCTTCTGCAAGTGGAACTTATGATTCTAACACTCAAACGTGGAGTGGAACTACATTTACTTTATCATTTGATGATAAAATAGTTCCTGCTACTAACAACAGTCATGGTATTGTAGCGGGTGATTATGTCAGATTCGGAACTGATGATCACCCAGAGGCATATCTTGTAACAGCAGTTGATGGTAGCACAGGGCAATTAACACTCAACAGAGGATACAGAAACATAAGTGGTGCAGTCAATGGAGCTGGTAAAGGTGCATACAAAGGTGTTATCAATGAAATTCCTGTTGGTTATGTTGCACTTGATGTTCAAAAGACACAGAACAATGCAGGATCTGCAGGACAAACTGGATCCGTACAATCAGCATTTAATTCAAGTGAAGCAATCTCCGATCCTGTAGGTAAAGTAAGAACACATAATGGTAACGCATATTTAATAACCAGTGCGTCAGCAAACCCTGCAACAACAGCAGCGTCAGGACCTACACATACCTCTGGTGCTGTTGCTAGTAATCAGGTCACATTTGCATATATTGGTGCTGTTGATACAAGATTATATCTATATGGTTACACATCACTTGCAACAAAACCTCCATTCAAACTACAAGGTTTCAGTATAGGTGCTAGAAAACAAGACGTCTTATACGTATCATTGATAGCAGGATCAACACAAGGAACATATGCTGCGTTAGTATCACCTGATGGTAGCACAACTCCTGCTGATAGTGCATATACAAATGTGACTGCACAAGGATATGCACCTGGCGATGCTAGTCATCCTATACAATATGACAGTTATCAGAACAACTGGTATGTAAGGGTTACTGCTGCTACATCTGGTTCAGCGTCTGCATCATCTACAGGATATGAGGGTATACATCATCACTTAAGCACTGAGTCTTTCTATAATGATTCACTGTTTACTGGATCATCATATATGCAACGTATTGCTGATAACAGATCATCAAGAGATAGAACATATCGTATGCGTTATGTTGTAGATAATTCCATACAGTTATCAAGAGACCCCATCAATGGTTATGTTTTACAGTCAAGAAACAGTTTACCAGGCGATAACTATGGCGATGTTTACTACATCTATGACATACAAAAAGAACAAGAACTTAAAAAGTCAGTTCAAGATGGTATCTACTACATGACTGTATTGAAGGGTAGTATATCTCCTACAAATGGTAACTTAACTCAGTTCTCATTTGGACAAAATATTAACAACCTATATCCAGTACTTGATAAGGATAACCCAACTGAAGATCCTCTTGCAGGAACATCTATTGCAAGTAATACTATTGTTGGTTTAGTTGAGACAACTGATGGCACTAGTGAAGACCTATCAAGATCAATCACTAAGGAAGCAATGGGTAACTGGGTCGTTGAAAATAAAAACCAGTATACCAACGCATCAACAACTGACTCAGCAGTNAGTGGATTTATTACTCTTGAAGCAAGAGATGGTGATGCTAGAGAACTAGATTTAGCACTCAGAATGATACCCGTAAACTCAACGGGTGGAACTGCTGTTGAGACAAGACGACCTAGTATTCTAAGATCTGGTAACCATACATTTGAATATGTTGGTTTCGGACCTGGTAACTATTCTACTGGTCTACCTTCAGTTCAGAACAGAGTTCTTACTGATGCTGAGACACTACTAGCACAGTCACAGAAAGAAGATGCGGGTATCGCATTCTACTCTGGTCTTAACAGTAATGGTGACTTATTCATTGGTAACACTAGAATATCTGCTGTTACTGGTGAGGAAGCATCACTCGACACTCCATCACTATCAATTGTTGGTGAGACTGCAAACTTACGTCCTGTGTTTGATGAGATCATTATTAGGGACAGTATTACAGTTGAAAACCAAACTCTAGAAAGTAAGTTCAAGGGTAGTGTAATCGTTGATAAAAATTTAAGTGTTGGTGAGTCATTAGAGTGTGGAGATCTTAAGATAACAGAGGGTCTTGGAAGTTCACAAGGATCTAAGAAGATTAATGTTACTACAACACAACCATCTGCATCTGTTGCAGCATCTGATGGTGATTACTCACTTAGACAAGATAACTTTACTGGTGAGTATACTGGATGGTATTTCACCAATGGTGCATGGGCAAAGTTTGGATTAGCAGATACTGGTAACTTAAAAATTACTGGTGGTAGTGCAAATGCAGGTACATGGACTGATGGTGCAGGAGACTTACAACTTAAAAACGGTCTAGGTATTGATATACAATCAACTGGAACATTAAATGTCAATAGTGGTGCTACTACACTTGGTGGTAATTTGACAGTCACAGGCACGTCTGAGTTTAATAATACGGTAGATGTTGATGCTAACTTTGCAGTTAGAACATCTGGTGGAACTGATAAATTTACAGTTGCATCTGCTACAGGTGACACTGTGATCTCAGGAAACTTAAATATCAGTGGATCATTAACTGCTTCACAATTAACTGGAACCGCAGATAATGCAGACAATATCAATGTTGATGAGTCAAATACTGCTGCTAATTTCCAAATACTATTCTCAAACACTAATCAAACAGGATATCAGAGACCATATATTGATACTGATGATAGTCACTTCCTTTATAATCCAAACAGTAATACATTATCTGGATTAACCACCATAAGTGCAACTAATGTGAATGCAACCACATTTTCTGGTGCATTTACTGGTAACGCATCATCTGCAACACAATTGCTAAATGCAAGAAATATTGGTGGTGTATCGTTCAACGGAACTGCTGACATAGATCTACCAGGCGTCAATACTGGAGGAAACCAAGATACATCTGGAACTGCAGCAAAGGCAACACAGGTTAAAGTTACAGAGGACGCAGGAAGTAGTAACACTTATTACGTATACTTTGGAGAAAGTGGTGGTGGAGGAACTCAAAGAGATGTAAAATCTGATAACAACGTTTTCTCATATCAACCTAGCACAAATAAATTAAGTGTTGGAGAAGTTGCTTGTAGTAGTATTGGAACATCTGGTAACACTACATTTGGAACATCATCACAAAACGCATATGGAACGAGATGGGTTCAGACTGGTAATCCTTCTAACAGTCAAGGAAGCGATGGTGACATCTGGTATAAGTATTAAGGAGACATTATAGATTATGGCAATACCCTATAGCACTACAAATGCAGGAACAAATGTTCGTGAAGCACTTAGACATAGTTCTGTAAAGGTTGGCGGTGGATGGAATCACCTTGAGGACATTCAAGTCAAAGTCTCAGGATCATGGCGTGATACTAAGGAAGTATATGTTAAGGTCAGTGGAGACTGGAAAAAAGTTCATGAGGGTGAGCATTTCCTATTCAAACATGATCTAAACACTAACAGTAGTGGTAATTTTGATTTAGGAGGATGGGTATCTAATTTTTATAGTGGTAATAAAGTTAAAGGTTTACTTACTGTTACCAGTAATAAACAACGCCAACAAGTAAACTTAGGTAACTTTAGTAGTGACTCTATAATATATCTAAGATTAGAGAGTGGTGCTAGAATACAAGGTCGTGGTGGTAATGGTGGTAATGCTACTGGTGCGGGTGTAGGATCAGGACCTAATGGACAGAATGGACAACGTGCATTGTACACCAGAACTCCATTTATCATTGACAACGGAGGAATGATAGCTGGTGGCGGTGGCGGTGGTGATGGAGGAAATAATACTTATCACCAATACAATCAAGAGCAATCATATCCATGTCAAAAAGGAGAGACCTGTTACACAACTAACCAAAACCAAGACTTCAAAGCTGGTGGCGGTGGAGGAGGAGGTGCAGGATATCCTGGCGGAAGCGGTGGTAATGGTGGCAGCAACAGTTACAACGGTCAAAACGGAACCCAAAATAATGGTGGAGGTGGTGGAGATTATGTCGGTGGTTCATCATCACATGGAGGAGGTGATGGCGGTGGTATTGGAAACAATGGTCAAAACTCAACTGGTGGTGGTTCACCTGGTCAAGCAGGAGTATCAATTGACGGATGGAATTTAAAGATAAATAGTCTCGGTAGTGGTAATGGAGACATCAGAGGTCCCACAGCAAACTCATAACAATGGCACAAGATTTAACACAAGAGCATACATACGTAGTAAAAAATTACAACATCGAGACAGGTGAATTTGAAGTTTACTACAATGATGGTTCTCTCAAGAACGATGATTGGTATGGTCCTTTACATATGGATCTAGATTCATTATTACCAGAGGATCAAGAACCATTGGGTATGCAAATAGCAGGAAGAGTTCATGCTCAGGTTGAAAGGAGACAACTAGAAGAGTGTGATATGGAAGGTAGTAAGTCAGTCTTAGCACAATTGATAGGTGTAGAACAAACTATATCAGTAGTAGACTTGATGAACCATCAAGCAAATATGGATAAGATGCAAACAAGCACAAGTCCTATTTGTTCATCTACTCAGGTCATGAATATATACAGTGAAGATGATTTTGACGAGCAGTTTGAAGCACTTAGTGCTGAACTAGCAGAGGAATAGTATGTGGCAACTTGCTGAAACCAAAGATAGTCGAATAGCACAATACTCATTCGGCAAGAGCATATCGCAATTGGGTATGTCAGTATTTTCATGCACTTCAGCACGTAAAGGTAAAAAAATATTTGGTAATGACCCTGATCCAGTTAAAGAATATGTGTTGGACAGTCAGAATGATCTGGTAAAGGCACACATAGCAGCAAATCCTAAAGGTAAAGTTGCTGCAATGGAAGATGTAATTAGAGAAATAGGTATATACAATCAAGTTCATTATAGAACAGTCATGTTTGGCAGCACATGGAAGAGTGACTCACTCAAACCTGCACACCTGTCAATTGTATATCATAGTGGTGCATATACACATATGAGATTTCATGGTATATGCAGATTAACATCGTTAGAAGATAATGGTGTCGCTGCATGTTCAGGATTTGAGGATTTATCAACGACAAACAGGAAGGTTCATAGTATATCAGAACCAACTTACTTTACACCACACAGTGTTGGTAGTATACTTGTTCCAATGCATGATGTATGGTATCATAAATCAAAACTAGTACAGCATCTACCATTTGTGGTATCTGAACCAGATGAGGTTCAGATAAATGTAGACAAACCTACAATTATATTAGAGTTTACTAAAGAAGAACCAGATGTAGAGTCATTTACTACATCATGGATGAATCAAATAGAGGAAGGACTTATTGAAATCGTGACTAGATGAAGAATGACTACACTGTCAATGATCAATTAGATCATTTGACTGTTTTATATCATAGAGGATGCAAACAAGGGTTTAAATTTTTTGGTGATGACCCAGAAGAGCACAAATATTATATAAAGGAAGAACATATACAACTGTTAAAGGATACGTTTGGAGGTCTTGAAACACTTCCTGTTGATTACTTACGAAGATTCTATGCACACAGTAGATGTCTAGTATTTACTAGTGGTGTATGGATGAGTGAGACAGCTAGATATCCACAATATCTTAGGTTTAGACCAGGTGCTAACCTAAGTTTTCGTGTGTCTGGACTAACTAGGTTTACATCATTGACCGATGGTGGAGGTGCTCTCTGTGTTGGTATCGACCCTGATGCAAAAGAGATGCCATGTCTACGACGTTTTGTACATGTTATAGACAAGAACACTATGTTGCAACCCATGTATAGTAATTCATATCTGATACCTACAGAAAACTGTGTATATGGTAAGAAAGAGTATCGTGAAGGATCTATTTTTAAATCAAATGATGAACCAGTAACAGTGACTTTCCAAAACAAAGGTTATCTGATAGAATATACAGAGGAACCGTTTACTATGGAAGAAGCAGTGCTAAACTATGCAGGACAATGGATCACAAAACATATTGAGGTGTTTGATAGATGATGTTTCTTGAAGATGGTAAAGGTGTATGGAAGAGATACACAGACCTACCATGGAATGAATACTTACATCTTGAACGTGATAAATTTGAGGAGTTGCTCGACTTGATGATTGAATCACACCCAGACCATGAACTAACAGAGTGGTTGAAGCGTGGATTTTGTATGAATGATGGAGACTCTACCATATCAGTTGGATCATTATCAGGNAGACAGACATTGAATTGGCAGTATAGTCACTTCGATGATGAGGATGCTGATGATTACAACACATGGTTTGGAGAGGAGGAAGAAGTAGAATTTGATGAAGATTGGTGACATATATAAAATATTGTGCTATAATGTGGTCATGGAACAACATAGAAAAACACTATTACATCTACTGAAAGAGAGAGCATACAAACAAGGTCAGTTTGTCTTATCATCTGGTAAGGAGACTGAGCATTATATCAACTGCAAACCTGTTACACTATCATGTGAAGGCAATGCATTACTATCTCATTTGATGATACAAGAGATAGATGACGATGCAGTTGCAGTAGGAGGACTAACACTTGGTGGTGATCCACTTGTTTGTGGTGTAGCACAGAAAGCATACTACTCTGGTTTGCATATTGATGCTCTTATTGTAAGAAAGAATCCTAAAGGACATGGCACAAAGGAAGTCATAGAAGGTAATAAACCACCAAAAGGGTCAGTTGTTACAGTATTGGAAGATGTGACTACAACAGGCAGCAGTGCAATCAAAGCAGTCAATTCACTACGTGATGCAGGATATATTGTCAATCGTGTGGTTACTATCGTTGATAGGATGGAGAACCATAAGGTATGGGAGAACAATGATATAAAATTCATTTCGTTATTTAAACTTGAGGATGTAATCAATAGTGATTAATATTAGAAAAGACATTTTGAGTCAAGAAGAACTTCACTGTCTACAGCAAACACTGTATTCAGATCGTTTTAATTGGGTAGAAGCACAAACAAACAGACCAAAATTAGATGATCAAGGAGGATTTGATCCATGGAAGTTAGCACTTAATAACTCATACCTTGTTCATGAGTTTCGTCATGTCAATGGTATCGCATCACCATATGATTTTCTTATTCACCCAATATTGGATATGTTACAACCAAAGGCAATCATTAGAGTAAAGGCAAACAAATACGTACAGACTCCTACACTAGAGCAACATGAGTATCATCAAGACTTTCCATGGAAACACAAGGCAGCTATATTCTATGTCAATACTAACAATGGACAGACACAGTTCGTTGATACTGCAGTGGACAGTGTAGAAAATAGTATGCTGCTCTTCGATGCATCTACAGAACATAGATCAACATCTACTACTGATGCACCATACAGGATCAATATTAATTTTAATTACTTCTAATGATTAGTGTTAAGACAGTAAACAATATAGCAGATGCATTCCCTATTGGCATACTAGGACAACCTGACGTGCTCACACCAGAGGAGAATGATTTACTCATTGCTAAAGTATATAAGTTACGCAACACATTTGGTGCAGGAAACACAACTGATTGGTTGAGTGGTAAATTATCCCCTGATAATTGTTATAGACAGACTAATATATCAGAATATCTAGAGTTCAGACCACTGGTTGAACGTATTACACAGTGTGTTCATGAACTAGCAAGGTCATATGGTAGTGATGACAACTATAAATGCACAGAAGGATGGTATAACATATACAAGAGTAACAGATACCAAGAGTATCACGTGCATCCTAATAGTATATTCTCAGCAGTATATTTCATGAAGTCAGGACAGGATTCACAAGGACTTCATATCAAGAGACCTGACTATGGCGGTATGATACCACCAAAGAATAAAAAACGTGACACACCATACAATCAAGAAGTTATCATAGCACCACCACAGGAACGAACAGTAGTTATATTCAGATCATATCTAGAACATTGCGTGCCACCATCCAGTTTAAAAACTGACCGTGTTACTGTTGCAATGAACTTCGCATAGGTGTATAATAGTATCATACACAACGATACTATGAACAAAGACATCGAACTTCTAGCACAAGCATTACAAGAAGTCATGCCACAGATATGTGATGATTGGAATACTGTATCACTTCCATTGATGGAGAAATTATACAGAAAGTCGTTTAAAGATATTTTTAACAACAGACAGACACAAGAAAAGACTAAGGCGATTAGTCCTATCATTGATGAGATCATTGCAGAGAAAATACAAGAGAAGATTTCTAACTTCACTATTACAGAAGGAAAAGGATTTGACTATACTCTTAACAATACAGAGATAGAGTGGAAGAATAGTCTATCTGACTCTAACTCATGGACAGGTAATGGTTATCTCAAGACTAACTGGCACGTGCTATGTAAATTTATTCCTAACGAAGATGGTATCATTGAGAAATACTTTGCTTGCATAGTTCCTTATGATATGTTAGAATCTAATTGGAGTGATACTGGTAACAGTAACTTCAGTTCACTAAAACTACTAAAGTCAGATCTCGATAATATCATTGAGGTATCTGGTGACTTTAAACAATCAGTAAAATACTTACAACCACAATATGTTTTATTTGGGTGACTGCCTAGAAGGTATGAAAGAGTTAGATGACAAGTCTATTGATCTTGTTGTTACCTCTCCACCGTACAATCTAGACATACAATACAGTAAATATAAAGACAAGAAACCAAGAGATCAATATCTTGGTTGGTTACGTGATGTATTCTTAGAATGTAAACGTATACTCATGGATGACGGACACTTATTTGTCAACATGGGATACTCTAACGTTGATCCATGGGTAGCAATGGATGTTGCTATGGCATTGAGAGACGATTGGATACTACAGAACCATATCAATTGGGTCAAGTCTATTCATGTCAATGATAAGACTAGTGGACACTTCAAACCTATCAACAGTAAGAGATACTTGTGCCCTACATGGGAACACTTGTTTCACTTTACTAAAGATGGTAAGGTAAATGTAGACAGATTATCTGTTGGTGTTCCATATGAATACTACAAAGAGAATCTAAGACACAGTAAGTCTCTTGATGTTACTAAACCTAACTTGAGAGATAAAGGCAACGCATGGTTCATACCATATGAGACTAGACAAAGTAAACTAGAACGTGGCAAACATCCTGCTACATTCCCAGTTAAACTTGCAGAAGACTGTATCAAACTTACAGGCAAAGAGTATGGTATACTTGTTGACCCATTCATGGGCACAGGCACAGCAGCAGTTGCAGCAATCAAACAACAATGGGACTATATTGGATA
>JGI25127J35165_1000601_pt1 | contig 10566 bp, 19 predicted proteins | sample ETNvirenome_2_30_FD_35165 | JGI IMG/M metagenome (IMG submission 35165) | reverse complement strand
TGACCTTCCTGTTTTCAGACATCAGGGGCTTCACTCCCATCAGTGAAAAATACAAAGGCAATCCAGAAGGATTAACAAAACTTATCAATAGATTTTTGACACGTATGACAGATGTAATCATTGCTAATGGTGGCACCATAGACAAGTTTATGGGAGACTGCATAATGGCATTTTGGAACGCTCCTATTGAAAATTCAAAGCACAGGGAAATGGCTATCAAGAGTGCTCTTGAAATGAATATTGCACTCAAAGATCTCAATACAAAACTACAGGCAGAAGGACTTCCACAGATCAACATAGGCATAGGGATAAACACCGGCGAGGCATTGGTGGGTAACATGGGATCCGAGCAACGGTTTGACTATTCGGTGATCGGTGACGCTGTTAACCTTGCATCAAGATTGGAAAGTTCTAGCAAGACGCTAGGCAAAACAATTGTAATCGGCGAGGAGACCAGACGAACAATTGAAAAAATGTATCCGTTTGAATACATAGACAGTATAACAGTCAAAGGCAAGACCGAAGAAATAAAAGTGTATACCATCAAAGATTAAATACACACATAATGAACAGTTTTTGGAATCTAGTTGCAGAGTTAGGATTGCCCATCGCGGCAACAATAGGTTTGGGTGCTTTTATAATGATTATTATAAAATACATCCTAGGATCCGTAGTAAGTTCAATCACTTTCATTCAAAACGTGATCACACAACTAGACAATAGAATTAAAACTATGAACAACGATATCATTAAAATTGATCAAGAAGTGTCTTCACAACTTGGTTTGCCTGTAGACACAGACAGGATAGCAAGGGCAGATGGTAAGAAGGACGCCAGGAAAGACTAATGGACCTAGCTACAATTATAAATGATTATGGATTTCCTGTTGTTGCGGTTTTTTTCCTTGCATATTTTATTTTTTATTTGTACAATTATATTGTTAAAGAAATAAAACCCAAGTTAGGATCAACATCAACAACACTGATCGCCCTAATTGATCGAGTACGGATGCTAGATAACGATCTAATTAGGTTACAAACTAAAGTACGTACTTTGCAACACAAAAAGAAGAAGTAAGTACTTTTAGTCAGGAAAATAAGATGAAATTCATAATGGTAATGATAATATGTTTTGGTGTAGATTGCCAGGCAGTTTATGACTCTGAATTCGAATATCAGACTTACGACGAATGCGTGGCCGAAGCGGTTGGAGTCACAGAATACATGCAATTAATTTTTCCAGCATCTGCAGGCGAGATACATTGTTGGGACAGGGAGACATTTAATATTTTTGAAGAACAGCTTAAAAAGAACGGACTTCCCCATATTGAACCTGTGTTACCATCCGGTACAGACACATAATACCAAATTGACAGCGACGTTGATCTGTAGTATAATGCTGTATGATCCACGCAATGATAGATCTAGAAACATTAAGCACAAATCCCAACGCGGTCATATTGACCGTTGGTGGAGTTAAATTCGACCCAACGACGCAAATGAAACCCTATTCGGAAATGTATTTCCGTGTTGACGTCGACAGCCAAACTAAAATGGGTCGGGACGTAATGCAAGATACTGTAAATTGGTGGAGCAAACAACCAAAGGAGATATCAGACGAGGCCTTTAGTGATCATGACAGGACTTCACTAGATGAAATGATAAAAAGTATCAACAAATTTTCCGTTGGTGTCGATGTGTTTTGGTGCCAAGGTCCGTTGTTTGACTACGCAATACTGCAAGACATTTACAAGCAATTAGGTCACCCTGTGCCGTGGCAGTACTGGCAAATTAGGGATTCAAGAACATTGTTTAGCCTTGTTCCGCGTGACCTAAATGAAAAAAGGCAAGATTTACACAACGCATTAGAAGACTGCAGATTCCAGGCCAAGAAGGTGCAAAAAGTTTACAGGCAGTTGGGTGTGAAATGATCAAGTGGTACGGGATAAAAGACTTTTACTATTTTGATGGAAAAAGATTAAAGCATTCAAAACAACCTACAACTAAATGGATAAAATTAAATTGTGTTTACAAGATCAAAATCGCAAACAAAGTTGTTCACGTAGGCAGATCCGACACCTGCAAAAAACATGGCCCTGCTGAAAAGGTAAGGAAAGCAGTGGTTCAACTTTTGGGTTTGGAGGCATATAATCCTAGTGTATCACCAACAAAACTTTGGAGAGAAATTAGGTTGCGTCATAGACCAAACTCAAGTAACATAAGTATAGGAGTAATAGAAACCAATGCCATCGCCCGAACCTACTTACAAGAAGCCATTTGAAATAATATCTAAGTACGAAGAGTCAACATGGCTGGGCAATGACACTCCAATTTTTGAGAATGAATACACTGGAGTATTCAAAGACAAATATCCGTGCGTGAAAGGACACACACTTTTTATTCCAAAAAAAGATACACCTGAATTCATAGGAGAATCCTATAAACTTGCCTACTACTGCGGTAAAGAATGGGTCAAAGAGGGCAAAATGGCGGGCTTTAACGTTGGCATGAACATAGGCAAATGTGCAGGACAAACCATAATGTGGCCGCACATACATTTCATACCAAGGCACAAAGGAGATTCAGAAAAAATAGGTGGTATGAGATACGCACACCCTGACGCAGACCATTTTGAATATTACAGTGAGAATGATACTTACGGAATTAAAAAATAATGCAATATGCAACTTTAAGATTATCTAAAGAAAATGATCATACAGATTATTTTGATCTGAAATACAAATTAATACAAAACAATTTCACAAGCAAGTGGATAGAATGTGTATTAGAAGCTCAGCAAAAGCAATGTAATATCTCGGAGCCCTGGGCAATGTATAATATAAATGACAGGCTGAATGGTAACTTCCTGCTGGAAAAAATGAATGACTTAATTTCTAAAGTAGACAAAGAAGAAAGGCTTTTTGGTTTCAAACTAGAAAGCATAGAAGACCAAGATAAACTGAACTTTATACATTCTATTTTTGAAGAGCATCATGGCCAACTAGATCAATGGAAAATCAATCCAATTTTTCAGGGTAAAACAAAAGAATTTAGAAAAAATTTAAGCCAGATAAACACGATTGTTCATGCCTGTGAAAGCACAGGAACCACGCCAAAGATCAGAATAGTTTGGTATGACTTGCCAAAGCATAGAAAATTCGAAGACAGCGATTATGAACTATTCACAAACGCAAGAAAATTTGGTTACCTGTACCATCAGTATTGTGATGTTGGAAAAAATATTGAAAGTCTTGCAACAGACAACGATCATCATCATCATGATCTTGTTCCAAATATTCATTTTAGTGCAGATGTTGTTGCACATTTTTGGACCGACGACGATGAGGTTATTCAAAAAAGAGAAAAACAGTTCAAAAATTATATTGAAGACAATAGAGATTATATTAAAAGCCAAGGATATGAAATCAATGACATCCGCTTGACCACTGGGAGGATTGAGATAGGTCGGCTTGAAAATATAGATGAGACTGACATAATGCAAAAACTTAAAAATTATAATTACATACAATCTTTCAATCTAACGTGAAAAAAAATAAAAATATAATAGAAGAAGATAATTCGCTTGACACACGTGAATGGCAACTGTTGTTGGTGTTGAAAGAATTGCAAGGTCAATTATCAGAAGACGAGAAAAATCAAAAATTAATAGAATGGCTAAAACAAAAAATAAAAAATTTAGACGCAAGAACAGGTTGGTAAAACAAAGCAGAGGATCAGTGTTTGTTTCTCCCGATAATGGTGAGACAATTTATGAACAATTACCAAACGGTGATCGCAAGATGATCGAGCAAACACCACTCGCAAAAGATACAGAACAGGCCATGTACGAACACGAAATGGTAGGTGTCGAGGCAATACGTTTAAGAAGGAAATATCCAGCACTAAAAAAAGCATGGGAACAATACAAAACCATATGGAAATTGGTTGCATATAGTGACTAGGGTATGCTTGATGTAAAACACTTTTACCATGCGTTTAAAGACGTCTGTGTGCGTTTAAAGGGGTGATTAAATAGTATTATGACCAAGTTCGTAAGTGTAATAGGCAATGGTGAAAGTAGACGCGGTTTTGATATAACTGTGCTGAAAGGTATTACTACCGTGGTCGGTTGTAATGCAATTTTCCGAGATCATAACCTAGATTATATTGTGGCCTGTGATAGGCATATGTGCCAGGAAGCCGCTAACACCTGTGGCAAGAATACCATAATTTACACCAGAGAAAATTGGTATAAACAGTTTGCATTTTGGCCAAATGTTAAAAGAGTGCCCGACTTACCTTACACGGGAGACAAGAGACCAGATGATCCGTTCCATTGGGGCACTGGCCAATTTGCCGCCCTGGTAGGACTAAGTTTCAAGCCAAAAGCAATTTTCTTAATAGGAATGGATCTTTATGGATTGGGCAAAGAAAGTAAACCCGAAAATGTCAACAACATTTATAAAGGATCTACGGGTTACACATATATTAAAAGGCCGGTCGATCCAAGATATTGGATATATCAATTTGATAAACTTTTTGAACATTCAGATTGCAGATGGATCATAGTAAACACAGCCGATTGGAAAATGCCCGAAGAATGGAAAGCCCATAAAAATGTATTTCAAGAGTCTTACGAGGGATTGGCCAAGTGGGTAAACAAACAATTGAGTAAGCCTAATGAGTAGCATCTGTTCGGCTCCATGGCGTGGTCTTCATATTCAAGTAGATGGGGGCATATCCACTTGCTGTGCCGGTGGATTCAAATTGGGAAATATTAATACAGACTCTATAGAATCTGCACTTGCCAATGACAAACTAAAAAAAGTTAGACAAAGTATAAAAAAAGGCGTATTGCCAGAAGATTATTGTAAGTTCTGTATTAGGGCAAAAAAAAACGGACTTGGCAGTGAGCAAGATTGGCATAACTCATTGAATGAAGATTTTGATATATCGACAGCAACCGAAGACTATCAATATCCTGTAATTTTTGACGCCAGATGGAACAACACCTGCAATAGTACCTGCATATATTGTAACGCCGAATTCAGTTCTAAATGGGCCTCGGTTTTAAAAGAAAGCCAATCAAAACCAATGAAAGATAACAAGGACAAAATTACCTCATTTTTCCTTAAAAATAGCAGTAATTTAAAAACTGTGGCCATGGTCGGTGGTGAGCCATTGCTAATGAAAGAAAACGCAGACCTCCTTGATGTGATTCCAAATAATGTTAATATTGATGTGATATCAAACTTCAGTTCTGACGTAACGAAAAGCAAAGTTTTTGAAAAATTGTTAAAAAGACGTAAGGTAGGCTGGCATATCAGTCTAGAAAATACCGGGCCAAGATATGAATACGTACGGCAAGGATCAAAATGGCAAACCGTGATAGATAACTTGAAAATATTAGGAAATGAAGTAAGGAACCCGCCTGAGAAGAATGACCATGAAATACAATTCATGAGTTTGTTTCATTTACTAAGCGCCACACATCTGTGCGAGTTTAAAGACTTTGCCCATGAAGCAATAGGATATTTTCCTTTTAAATTTAAACAACCAAACCCACATAGAAAACACATAGAAATTGTATGGCAAAATTATACAGCACCAAAAGAACTATCACTTGATCACTATGGTAAAGATGTATTACTAAAAGTTATTTCGGAAATTGAAAATTATTTAAAAACAGATGTTACTAATGCAGAAATAAGTTACTTTAAGAACAAAATAAAAATATTCAAAGGGATTGCTAAAAATACCGATGCTGAAACAAAGGAAAGTTTTAAATCTTACATAGAAAAAAATGAAAAACTTTTCGACAAAAGTGGTTATTTTAAAAAACTATGGCCAGAGTTTTCTATGTTGTCTGCTTGACAAATTATTAATAAAGTTTATAATATTAATATGTTTGAAAATATAAATGATGGAGATCATATTACTCTGAAACTTGCTTCAGGAGAAGAAGTTATTGCAAAATATAAAAGCGGACAAGATTCATATATTAGTATCGAAAAAGCATTGGTGCTAATGCAAGGGCCACAAGGACTAGCCTTTGGTACATTTTTTAGTACTGCTGAACAAGACAAACCAATTAACATAGCCAAAGATAAAATCACTTCTATTGCCTACATAAATGACAAGATAAAAGAAGAATACAAAAAAGTCTTTAGTAAAATTGAAGTGCCTAAAAAACCAGGAATAATCGTCTAATGTTTGAAAATCACAAGAAAAGTATTAACGCTTTGGTCGATGTGTCTGAATCGATGTTGAATGCCATGGAGCAACATGGTGTTGATCCAGAGACAGTATCAAAAAGACCGGAGTTTTCAGTATTGGTGCATTTTTTAAAAAGTATTATCGACGGAGAGTTAAATATACCCAACGACCTTACTGATAAAATCAGAGAAGCATCGGAAGAATTAGGACTTGACCTTGGAGACGTAAAGAAAAGGTTACACTAATGAGAGGACTCAAAGACTTTCATCCCTCTATAAACACTCTGCAAGTCATCATAAAGGAGCAAAGATGACTTACTATTCAACAAAAACATATGGACACAACATCGGTTTGAGTTGTGCGTTCAGACAGCCGAAAGCAGATCACTCGCACTGTAGATTCATACACGGATATTCATTGGCATTTAAATTTACTTTTGGATGCAAAGAATTGGATGACAAGAATTGGGCAGTTGATTTTGGATCACTAAGACCACTTAAAAAATGGTTGGAGAACACTTTTGATCACAAGATAGCAGTTGATGAGAACGATGTCGAACTAGAGAAGTTCAAAGAACTTGAAGAGGCTGGATTGGCTGAACTGAGTATCATGGACGGAGTTGGTGCGGAAAAGTTTGCCAAACATGCTTTTGATTTTGCTGACAGCATTGTCAGAGCAAACACAAACAATAGATGTTTTGTTGTTGAGGTTGAGTGCATGGAACACGGAGCAAACAGTGCCATCTATTCAAGAAAATAATTATCTAACAGAAAATATTGTTGTCGAACTTGAAAACAAGGCACTTACAATTAACATATACGACACACCTTTAGGGCATAGATTCATAGGTGCCCTGAAGGACAACCTTCAAAACAAACGTGTGCTGGAAAAAAACTTTTGTTGGCTAGGATGGGCCGACTCAAAAAGAGATCTTAGATATCTCGTCCGAGAGTTGAATGAAAATATAGCAGTTATTAATAAATTTGATTTTGATCCTGCCTATCAAACAATACATCCTTTTGTAACGGACGACTTTCAGTATTCAAGAAATAATGGCCTAAGGCTTAAACACGATGCCTGTAACCAATTGCACAGACACTTCGAAGAACTACAAGGTTCGGCCTGGCAAATTTCAAAGTTTTATCTTCAGGCCAATTACGCCACAAAATATTCAATCAGGCAGTTGAATAATTTATGCCATGAAATAGAAAGTTGGGTAAATGCAAATAGAAAAAAACATTATAAACCCGATTGGATACGCCCCAGCCAAATAACAACCTTTTTGAACGCTCCTCGCCATCTATTACATGATGAAGATTTTGAATTGTTTAAAACAAATAGGTATGACCGAGAACTGGGTGGAGTATATCTGCATTGGAGCCAGATCGGCAAAACGTTATATGAAGTGTTCCGAGACGAACATGCACCAAAAATGACAGATGCATTGTGTTCGGAAATTAATCATCAAAAATATTATTCCGGTGAATTTGATGTCGAGTGGGGACAAACAATCACTGAGTCAAATACATTCAAAAAAGAGGAAATGGACGAATTTAGATCATGGTTGAAGGCAAACAATTATGATTGGGAAGACCCAAAATTGGCATTGGGATATATTAAAATCGGACAGGTAGATTTGGAAGCGGCGTTTAGTTCTCAATCTTTTTTAGAAGTTTATAAGGCAATGAAAAATAATTTAAATATTAAAAGTATNCATGTTGTTGGTTCTCAGACTTGCAAAAATGATTATCCATATACACTTGAGAGCGAAGACTGGAAAAAAATACAAATTGATTATTTGAGAGAAGGTTATGAATCACGTAGTTTGCGTTAAATGGGGTAACAAGTATATTTCTAAATATGCAAACATACTTTATAGTATGTGCAAAAGAAATATTACTACTGACTACGAATTTCATTGCATCACAGATAGCACAAAAGATTTAGATCCCCATATAAAAACAATACAGTTGCCGAATGATCCTGCGATAAAAACATGGTGGAGTAAATTATGGATGTTCGGCGCAGACTTTCCACTCAAGGGCAATATCTTGTATTTTGATTTGGACGTGATAATATTCAACAACATAGACCATCTGTTCACGCACAATCCTGGGAAATTTCACATAATTAGAGACTTCAATAGATGCAGAGTAAAGGATTGGAAAATGAGTAACAGTAGCGTCATGAGATGGGAGGCAGGCACCATGAATTATCTATGGGATGAATTCAAGGCAAACTCATCAAAAATAATGTCGCAGAATCACGGTGATCAGGATTGGATCACAAAAAGAGCAACAGACGATATCCATTGGTTTCCGGACGACTGGATAAGAAGTTACAAGTGGGAAATGATTGGATTGAAGGACACAAAATTATTAAACAAGGACGGCAAGAAAATATTTAGGAAGCCGGCCGACATCACTCCGGAAAACAAGGTTGCGGTATTCCATGGTGAACCGAAGCCATTCAACTGTGGTGATGAATGGGTGGTTAAAAATTGGCGATGAAGGCATATGGCAAAGTAAAAATAAAAAGGATAAATCCAAGTTTGGATGATATTCCAAACAATTGTGGCTATGGAAAAAAGTTTAGGTTCAATATTGATATGAATTCAAACGGTATAGGAGGCGACCTAATTGAATGGTGCCAGATAAATTGCAGTGGTAAATGGGGTTGGTGGTTTGAACCTACCCAAGAAATAGTTAATCCTTTGAACCATTGGGAACATCAAAATGCATACATGAGTTTCCAACGTAAAAAAGATGCAACAAAATTTTGGCTGTCGATCGGAGTTGCTAGGATAGGTGATGACTAAAGATAATTAACAATATGAAATGGTTTGATATAACAGAAGAAGCAAAACACCAGATGGAAAAATTGTTGGAAAAGAATCCAGACAAGTATGCAATTAGTCTCATGGTCAAAGGTGGTGGCTGTGCGGGTTTTAAATACGAATGGGGATTTGTGGACAAAAAAGAAGACATCAGAGAAGATGATGAAGTGACAGACTTGGGCACAGGCAAATTTTTTGTGGTCGACGAAGCGTCAATGATGTATGTGGCAGGCACAAAAATTGATTGGAAAGAAGAAGTTTTTGGTTCGCAATTNGAAATAAGCAANCCCAATGCACAATCCGGGTGTGGTTGTGGAGAATCATTTGGGGTGTAATGGACACAGCATTCATAATCGGNAACGGTGAATCAAGAAACATATTTCCAATAGAAGAATTAAAAGGNCATGGCCAGGTATGGGGTTGTAACGCGATATACAGGGATCATCCTTTGTTGTGTGATCACATAGTTGCTGTTAATCCGCCGATGTATGAGGAATTAAAAGCGTGGCACAACAACGGAAAAGAGTCCGCGAGAATATATGGCCCTGATGACATAGTTGATTGGAACTACATCATACCCGGTGATGATCCGAGCGACATTCCACTAGGATTGAAACTGTACAGGATATGGCGAGGTGGTGATATCAAAAAAAGTAACAAAATAAGAACATTGGATTTTTCCGAAAACAGAGGATCAGGATGTTCAGCTGTATTATTGGCCGCGGAATCCGGTGTAAAAAATGTAGTAATATTGGCCTTTGACATCCTTGGTGCTAGGCAATGGGAATACCAGGAAGGTGTGCAGAGTCGAGAACAGAACAACATCTATAAAAACTCCAACAACTATCCATCGAGGATCAGCATGAAGGCCTATCTGAAATATGAATGGCTGTATCATCTAAGACAAACATTTAGGAAATATCCAAAGACTAATTTCTACTTCGTGAACAGAAGAGAATACATCAATCTTAATCCTTTCATCAGACACTACTTTGACCAATCAAACATTAGGGTCGGAATATATGCAGACCTAAAACGCTGGATCGAAGGCGAACATGACAAGATCAATTGGATCAAATATTAAAGTGTGTAGGTGCTAGAACAATCCAGTTTGTAGACCTTACGCATTTTCACACCTTGTTTTTGTGCAAATTTCTTAACATCACAATATGAACACACGTGTTTGTAATCGTTGGTTGCTCTTTCAGGATCTATCTTAGATCTGGCTCTTAAGAATTGCACTCCGCAGGAATCACACTTGAAAACATATACGGTGTTTTTGCGATGAAAGGTATGGTAGGTGCCCAGTTTGGACTGGCGTTCGTACAATCGCATCGTTTTTAATGTCTCTATGAACATCAATTTTATTTAATAAATACACACAAACATTATATGACTCGATTAAACATAGACCTAGGAATAGAAGGAAATACGGCAACTGGCGATACTTTGCGTACCGCCATGTCTAAAATCAACAGCAATTTCACAGAATTATATCTTTCAAATGCCGCAGAT
>JGI25127J35165_1000583_pt1 | contig 10702 bp, 10 predicted proteins | sample ETNvirenome_2_30_FD_35165 | JGI IMG/M metagenome (IMG submission 35165) | reverse complement strand
TCGTTATTTAATTTTATGGCTTATCGTCAAGGTGCAGGAGATGCGCTAGCTATACCGCATTATAAAGCGGTGGTGATGAGTCCGCAAAAGCACCAAGCGTATGCAGTGCAATGGTTTTTAATAGCCTTAGCCTGTGTAGTGGTGGCCATTTTTGCCAGTAAAAAGAGGACTAACAATGAAAAATAACCCCTTAGTTTTGTTTGTTGTATGTTGCGCTGTACCGCTAGTACTTGCATACGGTGCGCTAAAACTAGACTGGTTGCCGAGCGCCATTACCAATAATGGCGAGTTTTTACAGCNCGAAGTAAAGCTTGAAAACTGGCAGCANCATAACCCTAAGCAATGGACAATTGCGCTTAATTACTCCAATAAATGTAATGCTTCGTGCAATGAGCAGCTCAATGCNCTTGATAACTTATATATCGCCTTAGGAAAAAATCAGGGCAAGGTTGATATGGCTGTAATGGGGGCGCCTAAAGTTAAAAANATTCCTTGGAAAACCTTTAACGCGCAACAAAATTTGCAGCCCGCTAGCCTNTATTTAATCGATCANATGGGNTTAGTGGTGCTTGAGTATCCGTTTAAAGAGCAGCCACAAGAAAACCGTTTAGTGCAAAAAGGTTTATTAAAAGATTTAAAAAAACTNCTTAANTATTCTCGTTCAAGCTAATTAATAGCGCATTGTTAATGGGAGATTCCTATGTATAAAAATTATAAAAACTGGGTACTTGCAACGGGGTTACTTGCGCTGTTGGTGGTAGGGCTAGGTGCTTATACACGTTTAAGTGACGCAGGNCTTGGTTGTCCTGATTGGCCCGGTTGCTATGGCTTTTTAACTGTACCAAAGCATGAAGCCGATATCGCACTNGCTNCCCAAAGTTATCCAGATATGATGTTTGAAACCGCCAAAGCGTGGAAAGAAATGATCCACCGTTACTTTGCAGGCGCGCTGGGATTGCTTATTTTAGCGCTATTTGTGTTGGCTTTTGTAAAGCGCCATTACTCAAACACGCCGGTTAAATTACCGCTAGCCTTATTGTTGTTAGTTATATTTCAGGCTGCGCTGGGTATGTGGACCGTTACTATGAACTTGCAACCGCTCATTGTGATGGGGCATTTGCTGGGGGGATTTAGTATTTTATCGCTAATCACTCTTTTATACCTGCGTTTAACTACTAAACCCATAGAGGGCGGAGATAGTAGCGCTAAAGGCTATTTTTCATTGAGCTTAGTTGCATTGGCTGTGTTGGTTATTCAAATTGCATTAGGTGGGTGGCTTGCAGCAAATTATGCGGCGCCACACTGTAATGGCTTACCGCTGTGTAGTTATGCGCAGCCATTTTCACTCAGTAGTGTGTTTCAGCTGCCGCTTGAGCACAGTAATTATGAGTACGGAGTGCTATCGCAACAGGCGCGTATGTCTATTCATCTACTACACAGAATTTGGGCGCTAGTTACATGTATTGTGTTGGCGCTAATTATGTGGCGTATATACAGTCAGGCGCAAACTGCAAAAATAAAACACTGTACTGTCAGCGTGCTTGTTGCGCTACTTTGCCAAATTAGTTTGGGGCTTGCGGTGGTGCATTGGCACTTTCCGCTTGGGGTAGCGCTGGCGCACAATTTAATGGCAGCTATCTTGTTATTGACTATGGTTAGGTTGTGTTACTACCTAAAAGCACGCACTTAAAGGGGAATAATTATGGCACTCACACTCGACAAAAAAGAACTACAGGTTATTAGCGCACACCCTTTTATTCAACGTGCTTATAATTTACTGCAAGATTACTTAGCTATTAGCAAGTTTAAAGTAGTGGCTATGTTGGTACTTACTGCTTGGGTTGGCTTGGCACTGGCGCCTGATGTAGGGCGAGGCATTGCAGTACAATTTATTAGTTTATTAGGCATTGGTTTGCTCTCTGGCGCTGCGGCGGTAATAAATCATGTTGTTGATAGCGAAATAGATACAAAAATGGCGCGTACACGCCACCGCCCTGTAGCCAAAGGCCGGCTTAGTAAAACCCATGCGCTAAGCTTTGCAGGCGTGATAGGGGTTGCTGGTTTTATAATGCTAATGCTTTGGGCAAACACTCTAACAGCCGTACTTACTTTGTTTGCATTAGTTGGGTATGCTTTTATTTATACCTCTTTTTTAAAGCGTGCCACACCGCAAAACATCGTGATTGGTGGCTTGGCTGGGGCAATGCCTCCTTTATTGGGTTGGGTTTCTGAAACCAATCAAATGGCAGCCGCGCCATGGTTACTAGTAATGATTATATTTACGTGGACCCCACCGCATTTTTGGGCACTGGCAATAGCACGCAAAAGCGATTACGAACGCGCTAAAATTCCTATGTTGCCAGTAACTCACGGTATCGACTTTTGTAAAACTTGTGTTGTGGCTTACACCATATTACTGGCGCTTGTATGTGTATTACCTTATTTAATTGGTATGTCGGGCGGTATTTATTTAGTAGGCGCATGTGTGCTCAATGCACTTTTTTTGTATAAAGCGGTTAAGCTTAAATTAGCCCCTAGCGATGACACCGCAATGGACTTATTTCGCTTTTCAATTGTGCATTTAATGGTACTCTTCGTGATCTTATTTATAGATAAATGGCTCCCTTTATGAAGCAGTTACGGATTAGCTTAGTTGTAATTTTTTCGTTTTTATTAGTCGCTTGCTCAGANCAAAATAGTGCACCCGATGTGCAAGCCTTAGTGTATGAGCAAGCAAAGCCTCTTTCTGATTTTACACTTAACGACCAAAACGGTGAGTTAGTCACCAAAGCGCAATTTTTGGGGCAGTGGAACTTAGTGTTTTTAGGCTATACCAGTTGTCCAGATATTTGCCCATTAACGCTTGCTAAACTAAACAGCGTGTATAAAAAGTTACATAACGAATACCCACTGCAAATTTGGTTTATGTCGGTAGACCCTCAACGCGATACGCCGGAAAAACGCAAAGCGTATATTGATTATTTTAACCCTGACTTTTTAGCTGTTTCGGGTGAGCACAAAAACCTATTCCCGGTGGTTAGAGAGCTTGGCCTAATTTATGCCATTAGTGACTCGCAAGAATCAGAATATGCAGTCGATCATAGTGCTTCGGTGGCTTTAGTTGATGAAAATGGAGCTGTAAGAGCCATATTTAAGCCTGAGTTCCAACAAGGAAATGTGCCCCTTATTAATACCACTCAACTTATTAGCGAATTTAAACAAATAGCGGATTACTATAAAAACTAGTTTTAAACTTTTCACGAATTTTAAAAGGAGCTTAGGCTCCTTTTTTGCTTTTTAGCGCCACTTTTAAAAGTTTTATTAATTTTTTTGAGCCTTTTATGGCAATTTTAATAACTAAGGCTAAGCTTTTGTTATGAATTGAATTGACAGGGAAAGTCCTGAAAAAATGCTAAAACTTCCAAGCGAACTTGCGATTATGCAAGTAGAGACTCTTCACCAAGATTTATTACAAGAACTCAATAGTAACAACGATATTTGTTTAGATGTCAGTGAGGTTGTTTCAGCCGATACCGCGTCAATTCAACTTTTGTGTGCCTTACAAAAACACCTACTTACCATACACCATAAAATTGTATGGGTAGGCAGCAGTGATGCACTTCAAAACGCCATTAATCAACTTGGCTTAAGTCAATATTTAACACTTGAAAGTAAAGGTTAGAGGTTTATATGAAGAAAATTTTAGCGGTTGATGATTCTGCGTCAATGCGTCAAATGGTGAGCTTTACGCTTAAAACCGCAGGTTTTGATGTTACCGAAGCAAAAGATGGCAGCGAAGCCCTCGCGATTGCCAAGCAGCAAAGTTTTGATGCGGTAATTTCAGATGTAAATATGCCCATTATGGATGGCATTACGCTTATCAGAGAGCTCAGAGGCCTTCCTGATTACAAATTTACGCCGCTACTTATGCTAACCACAGAGTCAGGATTAGATAAAAAAGTAGAAGGTAAAGCAGCTGGCGCAACAGGCTGGATTGTAAAGCCTTTCAACCCGGATCAGTTACTAGCGGTACTTAAAAAAGTAATTCGTTAACTGAGGAGTGCGGCGTGAGTATAGATTTAAGTCAATTTTTTGAAGTGTTCTTTGAAGAAAGTTTTGAAGGCCTAGATACAATGGAGGCCGAGCTATTAAATTTAGAGCCCGGCGAAGAAGACTTAGAAACAATAAATACTATTTTTAGAGCTGCGCACTCAATTAAAGGGGGCAGTGGCACCTTTGGCTTTAACTCTGTGGCTGAGTTTACCCATGTGCTAGAAACCCTACTGGATCAAATACGCCAAGGTGAGCGCGAACTCACCACCGAGCACGTTAATTTATTGCTTAAAGCTGTTGATTGCTTGCGTGGGTTACTCGGTGAGCTGCAAGCAGAGCAAGAGCCTGATTTATCACACGCTACAACCTTAAAAAAACAGTTTGAAATTGTACTCGAAATGCAAGCCGATTCAGCCCCAAGCGAGGCAAGCGAAGTAACGGCTGCTGCTGAGGTAAATACCTTTCAAATTGATTTTAAACCGCATCATCACCTTTTTAAAACAGGCAACGAGCCTTTATTTATGATCAGCGAATTAGCTGAACTCGGCGAGCTTGAAACACAGGCATTTTTAGACGACATCCCAGATATTAAAGACTTAAGCAGTGACGAGTGCTACTTACACTGGCGCTTTTTTTTAAATACCAGCGAAAAAGAAGCCGCCATTAAAGAGGTATTTGAATGGGTAGAAGATGATGCCGATATAAAAATAGAGCTCTGTGGCGGGTTATTTGATGAAGACACGTCTCACACCGCAAACGCTGATGAACAGAGCAACGACAGCACAGCTCAAACACCGCCTATTAGCGATGCTCAAAAAGCACCCGACAAACCTAAAAGCAAACCCACAGCCGATAAAAAGCCAACATCAGCACCAGAGTCTACCTCCATAAGAGTAGGAATAGACAAAGTAGACTCGTTAATAAACATGGTCGGTGAGCTGGTGATAACACAAGCCATGTTAAATCAGTTGAGCGAGCAAGAAATTAGCGAATCAACCATTACGTCATTACAAGAAGGTTTGGCACAACTGGCGCACAATACCCGAGACCTGCAAGAAAATGTTATGCGTATTCGTATGTTACCGATTAACTTTGTATTTAGCCGGTTTCCGCGTTTAGTGCGCGATATAGCGCAAAAACTAAATAAACAGGTGGAGTTAAAATTATTAGGCGAGCAAACCGAGCTAGATAAAACGGTAATGGAAAAAATATCTGACCCTATGGTGCATCTTGTCAGAAATTCGCTCGACCATGGCCTTGAAACAATTGAACAGCGGGTTGCCGCAGGTAAAGACCCAGTGGGCACTGTGACCTTAAATGCCTTTCATCAAGGTGGCAATATCGTGATAGAAATAATGGACGATGGGCAAGGCTTAAATACGCAAAAAATTAAAGAAAAAGCCATTGCTAATGAGCTGATCACCGCTGATTGTAATTTAACAGATGATGAAATTAACGAGCTTATTTTTATGCCTGGCTTTTCTACCGCCGATGCGGTTAGCGACTTATCTGGGCGTGGTGTAGGAATGGATGTTGTTAAGCGCAATATTCAATCTTTAAATGGCTCTGTTGAGGTTTCTTCAGCGCCTGGCGTTGGCTCTACCTTTACAATTAGGCTGCCCCTTACGCTTGCCATTTTAGATGGCCAATTAGTTAAAGTTGCCCAGCATACTTATATTATTCCGCTTATTTCTATTGTTGAATCGCTACAGATTGATATCACTAAAGTAAGCCGAGTGGGTAAAGACTTAGATGTACTAAGGCTGCGTGACGAATACATTCCTATTTTACGCTTATATCAAATTTTTAATCATCAAAACGCCATAGAGTCATTAGACAAAACCTTGCTGGTGGTTGTTGAAACCGATAACCAAAAAGTGGGTTTGCTGGTTGATGACTTACTTTCGCAGCAGCAGGTAGTCATAAAAAGTTTAGAGGCCAATTACCAAAAAGTAGATGGGGTGTCTGGAGCAACTATTTTAGGCGACGGGCGTGTATCGTTAATTGTTGATATTAGCGGCTTAATAAAATTATCAGGGCTTAAAAAACCAGGTAGCCAAGAGCTAATCATAGAATCNAAAACACCTCTGGAGGCTTCATGATTAGTGAACAAAGCGAGCTAAACAACAAAATTGATTTAGGGCAACAGCAAGGCGTTAAGCAGTTTTTAACCTTTATTATGGCTGGCGAAGAATACGGCGTAGATATATTAACCGTGCAAGAGATCAGAAGTTGGGAAGAAATTACCGTACTGCCCAACGCGCCGGATTTTGTTAAAGGAGTGATAAACCTTCGCGGCACCATAGTGCCAATAATAGATTTACGCTTACGTTTTGGCCTGCCAAGCACTGAATATGGGCCATTAACGGTTGTTATTGTTGTAAAAGTTATTTTTGAAAACGATTCAAAAATAATGGGCATCGCAGTAGATGCGGTGTCAGATGTTTACAGCATTGCAGAGCAAGACGCCAAGCCCGTCCCTAGCCTGTCTGATTCGAGTAATTGTGAATATGTCGCAGGGTTGGTGAACGTGGGCGAAAAAATGGTCTCGTTGATAGATTTACAAAGAACAATGGATATATAGCCACAGCGCTATGTAGCAACAAAAACAAACATAAAGGTGGTGATGGGCATGGGATGGTTTAGTAATCCGAAGCAGTCAGAATCAAGTAATGACTTAATCGTTAATGCATTAAATAAATCATTAGCGGTTATTGAGTTTGAACCCAGTGGCAGAATAATTACGGCTAATTCAAACTTTTTAAATGCAATGGGATACCGTTTAGAGGAAGTGCAAGGGCAGCACCACTCTATGTTTGTTGAACCAGATGAAGCACAGAGCAGCGAGTATAAAAATTTTTGGCAACGCTTGCGCGGTGGTGAGTTTATTTCTAATGAGTTTAAGCGTCTTGCTAATGGAGGGCGAGAGGTATGGATCCAAGCTACCTATAACCCAATTATTGATAGCCAAGGGCAAGTGCTAAAAGTAATTAAATTTGCTACCGACATTACCGAACAAAAGAAGCAGGCCGCTGAAGCGCAAGGCCAACTTGAGGCAATTAGTAAATCTCAGGCGGTGATTGAGTTTAATCTTGATGGCACAATTATTACTGCCAATGACAATTTTTTAAATGGTTTAGGCTATCAACTTAGCGAAATAAAAGGCCAGCATCATAAATTATTTGTCGACCCAGAATACGCTAAAACAAACGAGTATAAACAATTTTGGGATAAGTTAGGACGAGGCGAGTACGACTCGGGCGAGTACATGCGAATAGGCAAACAAGGGCAAGAAATATGGATTCAAGCCTCTTATAACCCTATTTTCGATTTAAACGGCAAGCCTTATAAAGTTATTAAATACGCCAGTGATATCACCGCGCAAAAACAGCTAGAGCGCGAGTCTAAAAAGGCTGCCGATTTAGCAAGTGCGTTAACTGTTTGCCAAGCCAATGTGATGATTGCCGATAAAGACCTAAATATTGTATTTGTAAACGATCAGGTTAAGTTAATGCTCAAAGCGCGAGAAACTGAGTTGCAAGGTGTACTACCTAGTTTTTCTGTTGATAATTTAATAGGCACGTGTGTTGATGATTTTCATAAGCACCCAGCTCATCAACGCGAACTATTAAAAAACTTAAAACAACCTTATAAAACTGAGTTACGTTTAGCGGGGCTTATTTTTAGTTTAATTGCTACACCGTGGATAAACCATGAAGGTAAGCATTTAGGCACTATTGTTGAGTGGGAAGATATTACCGATAGCGTAGCAAAAGCGGAGCAAGAACGTGCTGAAGCACAAGAAAACTTACGAGTAAAACAAGCGCTTGATACCGTAGCAACAAACACCATGATAGCCGATGCTTCAAATGTAATTGTATACATGAACAACGCGGTTAAATCGATGATGAGTATTGCTGAAGATGATTTGAAAAAGGAGCTGCCAAACTTTGATAGCACCAATTTAATGCAGCAAAACATTGATATATTCCATAAAAATCCGGCTCATCAACAAAACCTACTAGCTAAGCTTACAACAACTTACCGAGCCGAAATAAAAGTAGGCGGGCGTACCTTTGGTTTAGTTGCAAACCCTATTTTTACACCAGAACAAGAACGCATAGGCACCGTAGTTGAGTGGGAAGATAGAACGGGCGAAGTTGCAATAGAAAAAGAAATTGCACAATTAGTCAGCGATGCAGGTAATGGCGATTTAGAAACCCGAGTAGATGAAAAAGGNAAAGAAGGCTTTTTCTTNCGCTTAGCGCAGGGCTTAAACAGCTTAGTTGAAATTGTNGATGATGCCGTTAGTGATACCGCGCAAATGCTTGATGCAATGGCCAATGGCGACCTATCAAAACGCATAGAAAAAGAGTATCAAGGCTCGTTCGATAAGCTCAAGCAAGATGCTAATACCACAGCAGATAAATTGACCGATGTGATTAACCGAATTAACTCATCGGCCACGTTAGTAGCCAGTGGCGCAGAGGAAATTTCGCAAGGCAACGCCGATTTAAGTCAGCGTACCGAAGAACAAGCTTCATCACTTGAAGAAACCGCCTCAAGTATGGAAGAAATGACCAGTACTGTAAGGCAAAATGCAGATAACGCAAAAGTCGCTAACGATTTAGCCGAAGAAACCTGCGAGAAAGCAATTCAAGGTGGTGAAGTAGTTAATAGAGCTGTAACGAGTATGTCGGCCATTAACGAGTCGAGTAAAAAAATTGCAGACATTATTGGCGTGATTGATGAAATTGCCTTTCAAACTAATTTACTGGCACTTAACGCCGCCGTTGAAGCAGCTAGGGCGGGTGAGCAAGGCCGTGGCTTTGCCGTTGTTGCTGGTGAGGTGCGTAATTTAGCGCAGCGCTCAGCTGGAGCAGCCAAAGAAATTAAAGAGCTTATTAGAGACAGCGTTGCAAAAGTAACCGATGGCTCTGTGCTTGTAAATGAGTCGGGCGAAACACTCAGAGAAATTGTTTCAAGCGTACAACGTGTTACGCAAATGATTTCGGATATAACCGAGGCCTCTGAAGAGCAAAGCGCAGGCATTGAGCAAGTNAATAAAGCGGTTGCCCAAATGGATGAAATGACCCAGCAAAATGCGGCNCTTGTAGAAGAAGCGTCTGCGGCGGGCGAGTCAATGGCTGAGCAAGCAAACGAGATGCGTCAGTTATTGCACTTTTTTTCACTCGGGCAGCAAGGCATAAACACATTGCCAAATACGCACTTTGAACGCTCAGCGCCCCCTGCGCGCCAACCTAGTGGCTATTTAAAAAATACCCAACCCAAAGGCGAAAACTTTATAGACTCAGCAGATGAATGGGAAGAGTTTTAGTCATTACTGGCTTGCTAGTTAATACCCTAGCAAGCCTGCTTTACAAGGGATGGTATGACAATGAAAGAATTTTTATTTACCGATAAAGATTTTAAAGACATTGCCACTTTAGTTTATAACGCGTGCGGAATTGTGCTTGGCGATCATAAACGCGAAATGGTGTATTCCCGCTTAGCAAGAAGGGTAAGAGAGCATAAACTTAAAAACTTTTCTCAATACTTAGAGTACTTACACAATAATAAAGAGGCTGAGTTTGACGCATTTATTAATGCTATTACCACTAACTTAACCTCNTTTTTTAGAGAGCCCCACCACTTTGAGTTTTTAAAAAACACCATAGTGCCGCAGTTACTTAGCAGTAACAAAGTAACAAAACGAGTACGCGTATGGTCAGCGGGTTGCTCTACAGGCGAAGAGCCTTACAGCTTAGCAATAACCCTTGCCGATTTATTCCCAAGTTCTTGGGATGTAAAAATTTTAGCAACCGATTTAGATTCTAATGTATTAGCCAAAGCACAAGCGGGTATTTATACCGCGGCTAATGTAAATGGCTTAGAAAACAATGTACTTAAAAAGTGGTTTTTAAAAAGCAAAGATGGGCAAACATATAAAGTAAAACCACAGTTAAATAAACACATTTTTTTTAAACGCCTTAACCTTTTACAAGAATGGCCCATGAAAGGGCAGTTTGACTTAATTTTATGTCGTAACGTGGTTATTTATTTTGATAAAGAAACAAAAGACACCTTATTTAAACGTTATGCAAATGCACTTAATCGTGACGGTTATTTGTTTTTAGGGCACTCAGAGAGTATGGGAAAAGAGCATTCTGAGTTTAAAAATTTAGGGAAAACCATGTATCAAAAGCAACACAATGCACGCACAGTTTAGGCCGGTGCTCCCAGGGTTTGAACATATAAAACGTTACTGGGATGCAGGGCGCACAAGCGTGGTGGCAAAAATATTACCTGGCGAATTTTATGTCTCAAAAAATGATGAGCTTATTTCTACAGTGCTTGGGTCGTGTATAGCCGCGTGTGTTTACGATGAAAAAGCCGGTATAGGTGGCGTAAATCATTTTATGTTGCCGGTAAAAAAAGGCCTAGAATTAAACAGTGCCCATAGTTTGAGCTGCCGCTACGGAAATTGGGCAATGGAATACCTGATCAACGAAGTACTCAAAGGTGGTGCTGCGCGAAAAAATTTAAAAATAAAACTCTTTGGTGGCGGCAAAATAATTAGCGCAATGACCGACATAGGGATAGGTAATATTAGCTTTGCCAATGCGTATATTCAGGAAGAGTCGCTCAA
>JGI25127J35165_1000581_pt1 | contig 10772 bp, 7 predicted proteins | sample ETNvirenome_2_30_FD_35165 | JGI IMG/M metagenome (IMG submission 35165) | reverse complement strand
AAACCTGAAGATCTCGAACGAGAGTTGAATACTGGTTTGCCTATGTACAGTGGCACAAGTCAGGTTGCATCACTGCTTCGTTATCTTAGGAAATGTGGTGATGATATAATGAGTGGGTCACGAAACTATATTTAAGTTGTCGCACCCTTTATTCTATCTGCTAAAGTTATTCTATCTTTTGGTTCTGCTAGGGCCGCAAACTTTTTTTGTTTTGGTGTCTTGGGTATGCCACCTGCTTTACCACCGTTGCTTTTCTTTTCAAACTTCTTAATTGCTCCACCAAGATTATAACCCATATCAAACTTTTTTTGTTGAGTCATCATACCCATAGCATCTTGTGTTTTAGGTGTGGCTGAACCTTGAGTTCTGTTTTGTTGAGCGAGTCCACCCATCATCATTGGTTTACGTGGCATAGCCATACCACCACCATACATTTTAGTTGGGCGCTGCCCATTATTATATTGTTTCATTTAACTTTCCTCTTCTTCTTTTTCTTTTTTATATTGCTCAATTAATTTCTCTTCTGCTTCAGCTAACTCTGCTTCAGTCGTTGGAACATACTTAGGTGGTTCTAATCCTGCTCTAGCTAAATCTTTAAAAACAAAATTGACAATTAATTCTGACAATTTTCCAACATCTCTTTCAGAAGGTTTAACACCTATCGTAAACATGTCTTTCATAATTCTAGCAGCTTCTTTGTCTTGGGCAACAAGTCCAAGTAATTGTATTCCTCTCATTTCTGCTATGCGAACTGCAAACTCTGCGGCCACGTATGTTGGACTAACCATACCTCTAGCTAAGTTAAACGCTCTACTGATAGCTTCGTTTGTGGATATACCTCTAGTTAATCCTTCAAGTTTAACTCTGCTAAAATCTCCTTTTTCTACAAGAGCCATGTATCCTACCATATTTTCAAAATATGAAAAATGTTCTTGATCCATTACTTCTTGAAATACGGCTCTTTTGTTTGCATCTTGTAAATCTAAAACTAAATCTTGAGGAGTTTGTAAAACTTGTATAGGATGTTTTTGACCATCAATCCCTATCTTAGTTCTAGAAGATAAATTAAAAGGTAAAGTATCTTTACCCTCAATCTTGGGATCAAAGAATACGTCAGGCACATCTTCATCTCTTACCATACCCTTACCAGTTCTTAAACCTGCTCGTGCTAATCCTCCCTTTGCTATAAGAGAAGCTATGCCATCATTTATTTTTTTACGAGTAACCTCTAAATCAGCTTCTGTCATGTTAGGATCTGAAGTTAATTCTTTTAATATTTTATCTTTTAATTTTCTTAACTTTTCAGGTCTACCTCTTGTTACATATTCATCATAAAACTTTTCAGGATCACCTCCTATATTCCCAAGTTTTTCAACTTCTTGAAATATAAATTGTTCTATCTTACTGTCAGTTTTTGTTGTGGCTATTAACTCGTCTTTTTGATCTTCAAATCTATTTACTAATTTTCCGTATTCATCACGTAGTTCCTCATGTTTACCCATCTGAGCAACGATATCCTTTTGTTGAGATAGAATACTGGTGAGATCTATCGCTTGTTTATTTCGTACAACAGTATTTCCGTTTTCATCAATTTCACGAACTTTAAATGTTAAACTACTTGATATGGAATCTAAGTTTTCATAAGTTGTAAAATCGTAACCTTCTTGTTTTCTTAAAGCTATTCTTGCTCTAGGACTTGTCGCTTTTTTTAATTCGCTTGTTGCTTTAGTCGCCCAGTTAGCTCTAACCATAGTGCTTACAAGACCAGTAATCATTTCAAAATCTTGTTTACCTTTAGGGGTTGTTAAATCAAATACAGGCTTACCACCAACTCTTCCACCAAAATTAAATTGTAAGTTACTAAATATTTCTTTTAATTCAGAACTTGCTACAGCATTTTTTTCTTTGGATAATTTTATTATCTGATCAACCATTGGCTTAAAAGCAGTTAGAGGATTCATGTTGTTCTTATAAGCAAACTTAAATGCAACATCTCCTTTAAGTATTTTTAGTGAATCTTTGTCTAAGTCAATGCCTTCTTCTCTAGCCATTTTAGCTATATCTTCACCTTTTAATTTACCTGCAACTGTTCTAGGCCCATCTCTTGCTGTTATTAATTTGCCCATAAATCCTTTTCTTATTCTATCAAAGTATTCGTTTTGATATAATTCTGCAGCTTTTTTATAAGACGCACCTAGCTCTGCAGACTGTGCTGTTACTAAATTACCTAAAGATTCTCCATATTCGATATATTGTTTTGCTAAAGATTCATCACCAATCTTATAACCAAATTCAACAAATGCAGTTTGCATTGTGTTTATATCTTTCGGTGTTGCAAGAAAAGGTTGAAATTTAACAGGTGCATCGGCTGTGCCATTTTTCTTAAACCAATCAGACCAATATAATGCTATGTCAAGTTCAGTGGCTTCTTGACTTATAAAATGTTCACTCTTAGGATTTGTAGCCATCTGTTCCAAATCAACTCTGACTGTTGGGTCTAAATCATTAAGTCCGTTTCTAGCCATCCTTTGAAATGAAACGTAAGCTTTTCTACCCATGACACTGTTAAAAAATGCACCTTCTTTTGAAAACAACATTTTTAAAGGAATGGCCGCAAGTTCCTGTTTCATATTTTTCATAGCAAATATGGAGTCAGTTAAGTCTATCTTTACTTTTAATCTTTCAGCTAACTGTTCTGTTTCTCTGTAGCCACGAGCTGCATATCTTCTGCCTGCACCCATCGTATGAGATATAAATTCTTCTACAAGTAATCTTGTTCCGTTTATGTAAGCTTCATCACTATCTGCCATAGTGTTTAATTTGTTTATTCTATCTAAGAAAAATTTGTTGACATCCGTTGCTTGATTTTCAATATCGGCAAAGTCTGCTTCCATGCCTTTTATCTTTGTTATCCTATCTCCTATTCTTTCTTCAAGTAACGAAACATTTTCGTGAAATGATTCAGGTATATCTTTTGTTGGATCTGAAAAATAAACCCTTTTCATTTGTTTCAGAGTTTTATCTAGAGTGATCATTTGATCATCTAATCTTTTTATAAAATTTATGTTTGCTTGTTCTAAAACATCAAGCATTTGTAATCCTGCTTGATTAGTCGTGATGTCTATACCTTTATCTTTTAACATGTCTCTAAATGTTTTTATTGCAAAATTATTTTTACGAACTTGCTCTGTATTTAAATTATCTAAATCAATCATTTCGTCTACATGTTTTAAAGATTTAACATCTCTAAAATTCATTTTGTTATTTACTAAAGCACTCGCTGCTTCTAATGCACCTATACCTGATGCTTGTGCAAAATTAGATCTGTATAGTTCTGCAGCGGTATCTCTAACTTCTTCTGGAAATGAATTTATAAATTTAGTTTCCATAGTAGTGTATTGTGTTATAGTATCAAGAGTTCTATCTAAATTCTTTTCATCCATAACACTTGCTAATTCAAGAACATATCTTGAAGATTTAAACTCATCTTTACTTAGACCAAAACCTCTATCATCAATTAACTTTTGATTGTATCTTTTGAGTAAATCTGCGTTAGGAAGTATCAGTCCTTTTCCTACTTGAATAAACTGATTAGTTCTTATAAAATCAACAAGACCTGATGTCACTTTATTATTAGCTAAAAAGTCTCCTAGATTTTTAACTATTCTACTTCGTGTTGCAGTGGGATTATAAAATACATTCCCTAAACCTCTACCTACTTTACCTGCTACAGCCTTCATAGTAAAGCCACCACCTGCTATGTAAGTCAATGCACCCCACATCTCGCCTTCAAATTGACTCATCTCAGGATTAAAAAATTGATAAGCTTCTCCAAAGTAATATTGCCCTAGACTTAGTGGAAAAGCTTCTTTAACTGTAGATCTGAGTATGGGCAACGTGCTTAACTTAATTTTATCTACATATCTTTTTGTAACTAATTCATCTATTTCATTTTTAAGTATTTTAAAATCTGCACTGTCTGCTTTTCCTGACAATAACATTACGTCTAGCTCACCTCTTTTTTCTTCTATGGTGTTAGATAGACGTATTTGATAGGCTTCTTGTTTTTGAGTTTCTAATCCTCTTTTTATTGCAACTAAATTTAATTTACCTGCTGCTGAACCTGACTTTAATCTGAAGGCGGCTCCTGCAACTCCTAACTTAGCAAGCTCTGGATTTTTTTTCATCGCTTGCTTTACCATCTCTATTTGATCAAATCCAAACTTTTTAACAAGAGCTTGACTTGCACCACCTATAGATATCATAGACATTATATTTTCGCCTAAAATAGTTGCGAATTGCTCTGGTGAATTGAGTGATTCAAAAGATAATTCTAATATGCCTTGTGCGTCTGACTCTGATACAAATTGAGTAGGTAACACTGTGCCATCAGATAATTTTGTTTGAGTAAGTTGTTCAAATCTTTGTGGAGTTATAATTCCATCGTTTTTTTGTTGCTCTAAATCTTCTATAATAGTTTTATTTATAACATCTGATAATTGAGTTACACCTATCTCAGCAAAACTTTTTCGGAACTCAGCAGTCTTTTTATTTCTAAACGGCTCAGTCATCGACCATGCTTCAAGAAAATTAGCACCTGTTGCAGATCTTAATTCTGTTATTCTTTCAGCTAATTCATCCACATAACCCACACCAAAATCTTTTGCGAGTGCAGGTAATTCTAAAAAAGTACCTCTACTTATTTCTTTTAATCTTTCTTGAAGAACAGGTATAAACTCTGTGTTAGATATGTTGTTAACAAGTATTTGTTGAACTCTGTTTTGACCAACTGAATCAATATTTGTGTTTCCACCTATCTTATCTTTAACAAGACTTAATACTTTAGTTTGAAAAGTAAGTTGTCTTTCCTTAGAGTTATTAAATATTTTAAATAAGTATGGATCGTGTGTTTCTAAAAAGTTTTTTCTAGGAACATACTTACCTTCAGGCGTAACATCTGCACCTTCTAAATATGTTTTAGCTATGGATATTTTTCCATCATCACTGACAGTTTGTTTTTTACCTATATTTTGACTCCACCATTTCAGTAGAGCATCGTCTTTTTCTGCCATTGACGGTAAAAAGTTTTTACCTTGATATTCTTGTATAGAGTTGTTTCTTATACCTTCTTTAAAATCATTGTAACTGAGAGTTCCTATATCTCTTTGTTGTGTTATTCTTTGTTTACCCTTCTCATCAAGAGTACCTCCAACAATTCCTTCCGTAGCTTGAGCAAGAATATCAGCACCAACTAAAGGTGCAGCAACAGGGCCGTAAGTTTGTACATCCTCTGCAAGTTTAGCTCTTTTGCCTATCTTTTGTATTAAAGAATCTTCTTTTCTATCTTGTTCAGGATTTAACTTAACTCTTGTTTCATCTGCTTTTTTTAAAGCTTCTTTTTGATCTTTTTCAAATTGATCTATAGGCTCTGCTTTAACAGCATCAGGAGTTGTTTGTTCAGGATTCTGTTGTATTTCTAACTCTGACATTTAAGATGTACCTTCAGGTTTAATTCTAAATTTGGGTAGCATTTCGTTTTCTTTAGTCTTTGGTATTATCTCACCTAAAATTTTACCATCCTCTGTTTCTCCTGTTTTTCTATAAAAATTTAGGTCATTGTCTTTTGTAAAAATATTGACGTAACCTTGTGCAGGTTTATATGTATTATCAAAAGTAATTACTCCAACATTAGGAGTATCACTTCCTAACCCTGTTTTTGGATTATTGTATTCTTGCATTTTTTTATTAATATAATTTGCAGCAATAACTCCGTCTATAAATCGTGCTTCATTTTTTGTTAATCTAGTTAGTTTTTGACCATACTTGTAAAATACTTCAACAGAGTCTCTTTCTCTTCTAAAATCTTTTAAAACCATATCTATTTGTGCAACAGCAAATTCAGGAGTGGCAAAAGCTGCACCACCTAATCTTCGTAGCTGTAAATCAATATCTTGGTTAGATAGACGACCTGATGGGTCTGCGGCTCTTGCCATTTTAAAAGCTAATGAAATACGCAGTGCTTCTATTTCTGCAGCTAATCCTGTCTTTTTATCAACTCCGTCTTGTAACTCTTTGAGATAGTCTTGAGTTATTGCATCTTCTCCATCATCATACTTGCCACCTACTTTTAACTCACTATCATTTTGAAATTCTCTAATTATATCACCTACAAAGCCTTTACTAGGACTAAATACACCTATGATAGTTTCTCTGAAGGTTTTATAAGCGTCAGTGGTATTTAATCCTGCAACTTTTAATTGTAAACTTTCTAAGTCAGCAACAGAATTTTTAAGAGCTTCATATCTTGTTGCTAAATCTCCTTTAGCTTTATCACCTTTAGGCACAGATCCAAATCTTTGTAAAGACATGTAGTCTGCACCACTATAATTGATAAACCTACTGTTATATGAAGATGTTTTATCTTCATCAGGCACTTCCATTATAGGCATCAAAACTGCTGCGGCTAATTTTATGTTTCCTTGTTTTACAATTTTACCATCATATATTTCGTTATTAAATTTTGTTATTTCTTCTTGATCATATGTTAGTAAAGCTCTGTTTGGGTCTAAACCTCTAGCACCCGGTAAACTTGCTACAGCCACTCCACGATTAAACAGTTTTATTTTTTCTTCATCGTTTATTGTTAAATCTTGTATACTTGATTCTGCTAAAAACGCTGCTCCTGCATATTTAAAATTATTAGCAGGTGCTATTTTTGATACTATCTCCATGCCTACTTTTTGTTCTTGAGGATAATTGTAGCCACCGTAAGATTTATTGTTTGCAATAAAATATGTTTGATATTTTTGTTGAACTCCCCCACTCTCTGATGATTCAACTTTTTTATTTGCAACACCGTCTACAGCTTCTATGATATCACTTTCAATTCCTGTAGACATACCTAAAGCTTGTTTTATTTTGTTAATTCCTGAGAAGACGTTTCCTTCTTGGTACATAGATTCAGATGGGTATATCTGTAATGTATCTTTAGGATTAAAATCACCTATAGTATTTTTATGAAAACCATCTTTATAAGTTTGAGTTGCACCTTGTAATACACCTTTTATCATTGCTTTAACTTCTGGAGGTGAATTTTTTAATCTAGCAAGTTCTCCTTCATTGTTACCAAGATCACTACTCATTTGTTGTAAAAGACTAGATGAGTTTATCCAAGTTGGTTTAGTTTGAAACTCACTACGGAAGTTAAATGAGTTTACACCTTTACCTATCATAGTTCCAAAGTTCTCAACCTTTTCTATTCTTTCATACAAAGACGGAACATTATATATTGGAGCTTTACCTTGAGATATGTATGATTGATTTATCCCAAACATATCCATAGCAGTTAACATGCCTGATTTGGTTTTTAAACTGACAGGTTTTATGTTCCCTGCTGCAACGTCTTTTAGATATTGTTTTTGAGTTGCAAAACTGGCATCCAAATTCTTTTTTATAAGCTCTCTACCAAAAGCTCTGTTTTCTTTTTCTAATTCAATTTTTTTAAGATTAGCTTTTTCAGCTTGCTCTCTATCAAACTCAGCCTGATTTCTCATTATCTCGGTGCTTTCATTAAGGAAGCCAGTTGCTAATGATACTAAAAAACTCATTTTTTACCTCCCTGCATACCTAAGAATCCTTCTGCACCTTTTGGTGATTTACCACCCATGCGTATATCTTTATTTATTTTTTCACGTATAAAGTTAAACATACTTGGATTGTTCTCTTGCATCATCTCAAGTAATGTATCGTCATCCATAGTGCCTTCGTCAAGTGCATCTTTGTTTTCAAAAAATCTATATGGAATGTTAGCTTCTTCGGCTATGCTTGCAATGTAAAATGCTAAAGGTGCTTTGATAAGCACTGCAACGTCAGGAGAAAATCTACCCTCTTGAAAGCCTTGAAACAAGTATCCTTCAACGATCATTTCAATAGAAGCACCACCCAACAGAAGTTTAACCAACTCAAGCTGTATTCGATCTTCTTTTAGTGAGTTTATTGCTTGCTCAAGAGCTTGTTCAGGATCTGCAACTTTGGGGGGTTTACCCCACGCCCATTTAGTATTATCTTCTGTTAATGAATGTCCGGGTGGTGCAGGAGCAAAATTATCTTTTGCTTCTACCGTACCCTGTGGTGGCATAATCTCTTCCATTATTGTATCTTTCCTAAAGTGCTAGGTCCTAATGCTATATTTCTATTTTGTTTTCTTATAGGAGAAACAACGTCTACAGGCATTAGTCTTATTATATCTCTGTTAGATGAGTTAGATAACATTCTCATAGCATTTTGTACGTCAGGATTCGCATAACCTACTCTTTGATTGGTAGGAGTCGGTGTCAATCTACGTGGACTTGTTAACTGACTTACTGACCTTGTTTTTGGAAATTCTGCAGTTTTAAAAGGTTTATCTTCTTTGTCTCTAGATGCTACGTATGCTTTTGCACCACTTTTAAAAAAATCAAAATCTAGAAACGATGAACCTTTTGTATCTTTTGATGCAATGTCCATTCCACCACTTCCTCCTTTTGGATCACCTTGACCTCCAAAACCCCCTGCAAATGTTAAAGCAACTGTTGCTAAACTAAATAAATCCATACTCTATCCTTTAATCTGATTTACTGCCTGCCATCCATTGTGCAATCCAATTACCTACACCTGTGGCTAAATTGTCTTTTTGTTTTTGACTGTATATCTGTTGAGAGTTAGCAAATTCCATTCCCATTATACCAACCTCGTGCTGTCTTTGCAAGAATGATTCAGACTTTTGAAAGTTCCAAGATGCGTTATCTCTGTATTTTTGCCACAAATTGTTAAGAGCATTTTGACTTGCATTATATAGATTTTGTGCGTTAATTCTGTTTGTTTCATTTTGCACGGCTGTGTTTGCTGTATTTACTTGTCGTCTCCAATTCACATTAGATTGATCTATAGCAAATTGCATATTAGAATTAAATTTATCTCGTGCATCTCGCAGTGATGAATTAAATTGTGCAACAGAGTTAGCTTCACCTGCGTTGTATTGTGCCATAGCTGATACACGATTTTTATTTGCAGTTTCAACCTGTGCTTCAAGCTCTGCAAAAAAGTTGTCTACTTGTAGTTGATTCTTTGCATTAAATTGTTGTCTTGCGTTTTCTTCTGCAGCGTCTTTAAACAAACCCTGTGTCAAAGCATTAAAGTTTATTGTGTTAGTTTTTTGGGCTGCATCCAAATTCTTTACATCTACGGTAAGTAATGACTGTGCGTTTGTCACTGCACCTTGTAGTCTTGCAGATAAGTTTGCTCTGTCCATCCCTGCAACGGTCAGTGCATTTTGTAATGCTGTCTTTTGTTTGTTGTTCAAGTTTTGCAACTGGATCGTTGCATATTTGTTTGCATCTTGTACAGCTATATTTATACCTGATTCCATCACAGCTTGAGTCATTGCCGCTGCAGCCATACTAGATGCACCCATACCTCTTGCTTGCATAACTGCAGATACTTTACGTACAGCAGGAGATGCCCAAGCAGGTAACGGTTTACCCTCTTCTATACTAGACATCAACTCACCAAGCTGATACTGAACTGTTGCTTTTGGATCGAGAGTCTCTGTTTGAGCAACAGCCATAGCTTCAGGACTAACTGTTCCCTCAACCCCTGTCATATCAACGTAGTCATCTCTAGGAGCTATTTGTGCATCTTGTGCTTGAGTTATGCTAGGTGTTATTCTTTCAATAGCACTTACTTGTCCTGCATCAGGTGTTGTTTGAGTAGGAGGAGTCACCTGTAACTGACTCGTATCAGCCAATGCTGTTGGTGCAAGTGGGTCAGTGTCAAGTAATGTACCTTGAGTAGGTTGTATTGTTCCTGTAGTTTCAGTTTGTGTGACGGCTTCAACTTTAGGAACATTGCCTTGACCTACTGCCTGTTTACCTATCTCTGTGGTAAGTTGATCATCTGATGTTATTGTTGCCATTATCTACTTCCCATCAATACTTTGTCTAACTTATCTTCTAATCTTCTTAGTGCATCCATCAACTCATGCACATCATCTTTTACATCATCTTTACGTGCATACTCTTCTCGTGTCTTGTTCAAGGAGTATCTGTATTCGTTTTACCTCTTGGAACATCTTGTTAAATGCCCAACCGAATGGTACAACGACCATAGTCAGGATTATGTTCCAAAATAACATTGGGTCAATGCTTTCCATGTTAGTCGGCATCCTCTATCTTGTTGCCTTCCTTGACCCATTCTTGGATTGCTTGGTAGTGTCTGTTGTCAGGGTCTAGTGGCACACACATATCTTTATCATCTATTTTTGCTTTAATAGAAACTTTTGTTTTACCATCTAAATCAACTTTATATTGGGCTGATATAATATTCATTTTATCCATGATATCTCCTATAACTCTGCATCAAGAAATAAAAACTCATGGTTGGGTTAACAATATTGCTCCATGCCCTGCTGTTCCATTTGAAGCTGTAACAAGATTGAATCTAGTTTTATCATTTGTTATGACATCAGCAACACTTGTATCATTTGTAGACGCAACACCTGTAGAATAACTACAATGTCCAAAATCAGCAGACGTTACTGTAATGGTAGGTGCTGCTCTCATTGTTTGTATAAAATCAAATGTGCAAAGTATTTGTGCAGCAGTATACCATAAACCTGCTGCCAAAGTTGTATTACTAGAGCTTCCGTATTGTTGATAATACCTTTGACACAATGCTAGTTCTTCCCCAAATGACCTATGCTCAAATGGTGTGGCTTGTTCGCCTACTTCTAGTTG
>JGI25127J35165_1000580_pt1 | contig 10794 bp, 17 predicted proteins | sample ETNvirenome_2_30_FD_35165 | JGI IMG/M metagenome (IMG submission 35165) | reverse complement strand
AACCTGCTAACTCTACATCCTCTAGTGGTGCTGGTACATTCGTTGCTGCAGCAACAGTAGACCAGTCAGGTACTATCACATACAAGTGGCAGAGACAGACAGCAACTGCAACTACTCGTTGGGTAGATGTAAGTGCTTCACTTGATACTGGTATTACATATGCAAACTTCACTACTGCAACTCTTGCATATAGTGGACTAGCAGGCACAACACTAAATGGATATAAGTATCGCTGCGTTATCAACTCAAGCAAAGGTGCTGTAGAGAAAATGACTGACGGTGCTGCTACACTTACATTTGGTAGTTAATAAATAATCTCAGGTATACCTGATCTTCGTAATGCATTTTGAAAGTCTAACAGATAAGAATCACTTACTGTTCGCCATCAAGCACTACAACAACCCACAATCGGTTACTGTAGATGATTTCATGGAGGACATGAAGAAATTCAAATACCTTAAGCGTTTGCTTAAGAGATACTTGAAGACTGGGACATTACGTACAAATTTAATAATCAATCACCTGATCATTTTATTCAATGTTTTTGATGAGGCAACCATACCGTTGCTAATGTATAAACTAGAGCGAGAATACTGGTCTATACTGAAGACTTTTCTAATATTTTTAGATAGGTATCCAGAGATCAATCAGGGCTCATTGAATGAAGTTGATTTGGATATGGATGTATACGATACGCTCACTGCAATAGAATGATCAACGAAGATGCCCCAACAATGAGTGCAGGCACTGGTGGATTCTCTGGATCTGCTGCTGCTAGTGGTCCTGTGGCAGGATATGATCCAATGCTAGGGCAGAAGAAAGTAAAGAAGCGTAAGTATAAACCAAAAGGTTATGTCCTACCTAACGTGGGCATAGGTCCTCGCACAGGTAATGTAGGACTAGGAGAGGCAAAGCATTATCAAAAAGATAGCAGCGTCATCCCTTACCTAATACACTTTGATGGTATTGATTCATATGTATTGTATGGTAAGTCTCCGTCTGAAATAAAGATTGAGCTCAGAAAGATATATCGCCCTGAGATGCACAAGAAAATAAAAATCACTCGTTTATACCCTAATCAAGTTATTAAATTCTACTGGGACAAACGGCAAAAGGCACTCCATGTCTGACATCAACTCAGCAATAATAGAAAGACTCGAAAAAGTAGTTGACACTCTTCAAGAAAATAGTGTGAAGATGGGTCAACTTCTTGCTGTACACAATGAGAAGTTGGATAAGCAAGATAAAATAGACGAAGTATTATTTGAAAAGATCGATAGACTATCTGCAGACGTCAATCGTGAGACAGCAGCAATAAAGAAAGGATGTGAGAGAGATATACGCAAGGTGGATGACCGTTTAAGGTTAATGGAGAAGAAGATGTGGTCTATATTTGGTGCATTAAGTATCATAAGTTTCTTAGTCAGTCCAGTAGGACAGAGGATTATTAAACCTATGTTGACAGGACAAGAAAATACTAGTATGATAGTCGGAGAGATAACCGACTTGAATGAGTTACGTTGATACCCAATACATAGATCGTCTTGGGGTCAGACTAGAAAAATTCAAACATCAAGGACGCACCTATAATTTTAGGTGTCCCTATTGCGGTGACTCCCAACGCTATAAGAGTAAAGCGAGGGGGTATTTTTTTATGCGTAATAATGATTACGTTTATAAGTGTCACAACTGTGGTATCTCTAAGTCTCTCTCTACCTTCTTGAAGGATCAAGCGTCAGATTTATACTCAGAATATCTCTTAGAAAAATATAAAAAACCTAAGAAGAAAGAGGTCTTACCTGACTTGTCAGCAAAGCCATACTTTGCCACCAAGCCAACAGGTCTCCAAGATGTTGCTAGTCTAAATAATGAGCATCCCGCAAGACAATATCTAGAGAAAAGAAGACTACCTGCAGAAGCATTCTATACCTTATATTATGTTGACAAGTTTAAGGCATGGGTAAACTCTCAGAGTCCAAACTATTTTGAGAGTCTTAAGAATGACCAACCTAGAATAATCATCCCTCTTATTGATCATGACGGAAAATGGTTTGGCATTCAAGGTAGATCACTAGCACCTAAAAGTGTGCTAAGATATATCACATGTATCTTTGACAAAGATAAAACAAAACTCTTTGGATTGGATCGCATCAACACTGACGAAGAAGTCTATGTCACGGAAGGACCGTTTGATTCCTACTTCCTACCTAATGCTATTGCCATGTGTGGTAGTGATGTTGACTATAGCACTTTCAATTATCAATTTACATTCGTCTATGACAACGAGCCACGAAACAAGGAGATCGTTGATAAAATAATTGATACAATAGACAAAGGATATTCAGTGGTAATATTTCCTAAGACTATTAAAGAAAAAGATCTTAATGACATGCACCTAGCAGGGCATGATGTGAAACAGATCGTAAAGAGCAACACCTTTCAAGGTGCTGAAGCAAAAGTAAAACTAACATTCTGGAAAAAGGTATGAGCACCAACGTCGTCAAGCGTAATGGCAGTGTTGAGTCACTTAACTTAGAAAAAATTCATAAGATGGTAGAGATGGCATGCGATGGTGTCGCAGGTGTCTCTGAATCTGCAATAGAAATGAATGCTAACTTGCAGATTTTTGATGGTATTAAAACCGATGATATACAAGAGATCCTTATCAAGTCTGCAAACGATTTGATATCTCTAGACACACCAAACTATCAGTTTGTCGCTGCTCGTTTGCTGCTGTTTTCTCTCCGAAAGGCAGTCTACAACGCACATCCTGACAGTCACCCACATCTATATTCACATATCAAAGACTGTATTGATCATGGACTATATGATCCTGCCCTTCTAGACTCGTACAGCGAGGAGGAGTGGGACGAAATCAATTCCATGGTTGACTACGATAGAGACTATATGTTTACATATGCTGGCTTACGTCAGGTTGTAGATAAATATCTCGTACAAGATAGATCATCCAACGAGGTGTATGAAACACCACAGCAGATGTATGTGATGATCGCAGCAACTTTGTTTCAACGCTATCCACAGGAGAGCAGACTTACATATGTCAAAAAATACTACGACGCAATCTCAAGGCACAAAATCAACATCCCGACTCCTATCATGGGAGGTGTGCGGACTCCCCTTAGGCAATTTGCTAGCTGCGTTCTTGTTGATATTGATGACACCCTCGATAGCATCTTTAGCAGTGACATGGCTATTGGTTACTACGTTGCTCAAAGGGCTGGAATCGGGATTAACGCAGGCAGAATCCGTGGGATCAACAGTAAAATCCGTGGCGGGGAAGTGCAGCACACAGGTGTTGTCCCTTTCCTCAAAAAGTTTGAGAGCACTGTCAGATGTTGCACTCAAAATGGCATCCGTGGTGGATCTGCAACAGTCCACTTCCCCATTTGGCACCAAGAAATAGAAGATATCCTAGTCCTTAAGAATAATAAAGGGACAGAAGATAATAGAGTAAGGAAACTAGACTACAGTATTCAACTTAGTGAGTTATTTTACAAGAGGTTTATTACCAGTGGAAACATCACACTATTCTCACCTCACGATACACCAGGTTTGTACGATGCTTTTGGCACTGACAAGTTTGATGATCTCTATATACGTTATGAATCTGATGACTCGATTCCGAAGACTGTTGTCCCTGCTCAGGACTTGATCCTTGCTATGCTCAAAGAGAGAGCAGAGACAGGTCGTATATACTTGATGAATATTGATCACTGTAATACACATTCATCTTTCAAAGACAAGGTGAATATGAGTAACCTATGTCAAGAGATTACTCTACCCACAGATCCTATCCAGTCCTTACAGGGACAAGGTGAGATTGCTTTGTGTATTCTATCTGCTATCAACGTAGGTAAGATTACAAAGACTAGTGAGTTGGAGAATCTATGTGACCTTGCAGTCCGTGGTCTTGAAGAGTTGATTGACTATCAAGAGTATCCTGTCAAGGCAGCAGAGGACTCTACTATTGCACGTCGCTCACTAGGTATAGGTTATATTGGACTAGCACATTACCTTGCTAAACAAGGTGTCAAGTATAATGATCAAGGTGCTTATGATCTTGTCCATGAGTTGACAGAATCATTCCAATACTACCTATTGAAGGCATCAAATCAACTCTCAAAAGAGAGAGGACCTTGTGGTAATTTCTCGGTGACAAAGTATCATGATGGAATTCTTCCGATCGATACATATAAGAAGGACGTAGACAACATTACCTCGGTAGCATACCAACATGATTGGAATTCTCTTAGGGATGACATACAGAAATTCGGACTCAGGCACAGCACTCTGTCCGCACAAATGCCTTCGGAGAGCAGCTCCGTTGTGTCAAANGCAACNAATGGAATCGAGCCACCTAGAGACTACNTGTCCGTTAAGAAATCGAAGAAAGGACCTCTTAAGCAGATTGTTCCGCAATACAACACATTAAAAAATAACTACACACTCTTGTGGGATATGCCATCCAATGAGGGTTACATCAAGGTTGTTGCGGTTATGCAGAAGTTTTTTGATCAAGCGATCAGTGGTAACTGGTCATACAATCCAGAGAATTATCCTAACAATGAGATTCCTATGTCAGTATTCTCTATGGATTTGTTAAACACATACAAATACGGTTGGAAGACCTCATACTATCAAAATACATACGACAATAAAAAAGATACAGAAGAAACAGAGAATAAAGCAGCAGTAGAAAATCTTATCAATGATATTCTGTCTGGCGACGAGGCAGAATGTGACGCATGTAATGTATAACCAAACCTTAAGGAATCTAAATGTCTATAACCGTTTTCAATAGTAACCAAGTGGATACTAAGAAACAACCAATGTTTTTCGGAGCACCCTTAGGGATGCAGAGATATGATGAATACAAATACCCAGACTTTGAGAGACTTACACAGTCTCAACTAGGATTTTTCTGGAGACCAGAGGAGGTCTCACTACAGAAAGATAGGTCTGACTACAAAACACTAAACGATCAACAGAAGCATATTTATACTTCTAACCTTAAATATCAGATCCTCCTTGATAGTGTGCAAGGCAGAGGACCTGGCATGGCATTCGCCCCTTACTGTTCATTGCCCGAATTAGAAGGTGCTATCGGTGTATGGAATTTCATGGAGCAAATCCATAGTAGATCTTATACACACATTATAAAGAATGTATATGCAGATCCATCAGAGGTCTTTGATACTGTATTAGATGACGAGAAAATTTTAGCTAGAGCGAAGTCGGTAACTAAAGCATATGATGACTTCCTTGAAGCAGTAGGAGAATATGCAGAAGGTAACATGTGGAAGCCAGGTTGGAAAGACTCACCTACTTCACAGTGGACACTGCATGACCTAAAGAGAAGACTTTACAGGGCTATTGCTAACGTCAATATCCTTGAAGGAATACGTTTCTATGTTTCATTCGCATGCTCTTTCGCTTTCGGTGAGTTAAAACTCATGGAAGGATCAGCAAAGATCATTGCATTGATTGCTAGAGACGAATCACAACATCTAAACATCACTCAAAAGATTCTAAAGAAATGGGATCAAGGTGACGATCCAGAGATGCAACAAATTGCAAGAGAAGAAAAAGAAAACATCACACAAATGTTTGTTGATGCTGTAGAAGAGGAGAAAGATTGGGCAACCTATCTATTTTCTCAAGGTAGCATCATCGGTTTGAATGAGAGATTGCTATGTCAGTATGTCGAATGGACTGCCAACCGTCGTATGAAAGCGATAGGTTTGACACCTGTATTTGATGTGCCACTCAGCACTAACCCACTACCATGGACTAACCATTGGTTGAATAGTAAGGGTCAGCAGAATGCTCCTCAAGAGACCGAGATAGAATCCTACATAGTAGGCGGTATCAAACAGGATGTTGGACAAGAAACCTTCGCAGGATTTTCACTTTAAATTTCAACACCATTGGGGAGGTGTCCCTAGTGATGTGCAGAAATTCGAGGACTGGTGTAAGAAACAAAAGGGCATCTTTAGATGGGTGCTACTTAATTTTGCACTACCTTGGTATGCACAGTGGTGGTTAGAATGGAAGGTCGATAAGACCATGTATGACGTTGATCAACAAATTGATCAATGGAATGAAGAAGAAAAGAAAAACGAAATCATCGTGGAAAGAAAACCAAGCGAAGTCAGAGGACTGGACGATATCTCCATTAGATCCTCCTGGCCACCACCAGATCAGTGGTATCAAGGACCACTTGAAGTTTTTACGTCAAGTGAAATCCCACCTAAGGAGACACAAGATACTACCCAACCACCCGACCCATGGGAAGAAACGTAGTAATAACCGTAAGTCTTAAGGAAATATTAATAAGTTATAACATTAAGTTAAATAACTATCTTGCTAAATAGTTGTGGATATGCTAACATATCCGTATCGTTCATCTTAATGTTAGAAGTTGCATTGCTATCTTCACTACTCACACAACATCATCCGTCCCATTGGACAATGACATGTGCCGAGTGGAATCAAAATCGGGCAGAGATAATGGCAGATGCCAATCACATACCCGATGCTAAGGAGTATCTTATAGATTATTTCTTTACGAAGGTTGAAGAAGAGGGATGCAAACCCTATATGTTAGGACGCAAGTAAGTCGCGGAACGGATCGTTCATTCTTATGATACATATGCTTGCTCTATTAGTGAGTGCTACTCAGGTAGTCACTGTCTCATGTGGAGACATTAACGAACTTGTAGATCGTGCTAAAGTCTATCCAGACCTTAGCGATAAAGATAGACAAGAGATTGTTGATCTTTACTATGAGTTTGGAGAAACACAAGGATTGTATTGTAGGGACGCAAACGACTAAAGGAACGGGGACTCGGATCACTCGCAAGAGTTAAAGGAGAAATTCAACCTACTTTAGGAGTAAACATGACTACTATCACATATCGTGGCGTCAAGTATGACGCTGAGCAGTACAAAGCAAAGGTACTAGCAGAAGCCGCACAGGCAAGAAACCATGAGTTAATGTATCGTGGTGTTAAAGTCCAGAAAAAACTAGCAGCGGTGTAGGATGATGGAAGCACTACAAACTGTTGGTTTAATCAACCTCGGGTGCGTGGTGTTCCTTTCTTTCATTTACTACGAGATTCGCTTCCTTCAGTCTTTTAGGCAGGAGCAATGCGATGGGACTCAAAGTTAAAATAGAATGGGACTACGGTTTACCCGAATATGATCCAGACATACATGATCCAGAGAGAGTGTTTGCTCTCCTGTGCTATCGTGGTATTCATTATGCAAAATGGGTTAATCTGAATGTGTTCGGCACACCCTCTTGGTTTACTAAAAACCCACGCAAGGGTGAGAAGAAAAAGTAAATTGTAAAAACATTATTAAATTTTAGAGGAAGGCTTGACACCTTCCTTTTTTTGTGTTAACTTATATTTGTTGGACGCAACATGGGAGTGACTGAATAAACTTACTGGCAACCGCTAGTTAAGGTGATGAGTCAGAGGTGGTGCTCGCTGTCCGCAGGGGCAGAACTACTCAACCAAGTAGGACTCAGGCAAGGACGTATTTACTTCTGTAGTAATGCCCGTTCTTTGTTGGTATACAGAAACCCAACCTCCCTCTTCTTTTTCTATAAAAATAAATAAGAGTAACTATGCGAAGGAGAGTCATGAAACTATTTCTAGACAGTAGTAACACTGAGGTAGTTTTAGATGCCGTAGGGACAGGGTTGATAGATGGTGTAACAACTAACCCCTCTCTAATGTTAAAACAGGGACAAGATCCTGTTACAGTAATTAAAGAGATATGTGATATGTTTGGATGGACTGCCTCAGTATCTGCAGAGGTAGTTGGAGCAACAGCAGAAGAGATGCTAGACATGGCAGATGATTATATTGATATTCATCCAAGTGTAACTATTAAATTACCTCTCAATCCAGAAGGACTGAGGGCATGTAAAGAATTATCAGAAGACGGTATCTCTACAAACGTAACGCTTTGTTTCTCTGTCACTCAAGCAATACTTGCAGCAAAGGCAGGAGCAACTTACGTCTCTCCATTTGTAGGGAGGGTTGACGACAATGGTTTTGATGGTATACAATTAATATCAGATATATCTAAGGTCTTTAAACAACATAAAGTTGAGACACAGATACTAGCAGCATCTATTCGTAACGTAAAAGATGTTGGTAAATGTTTTGAAGTTGGTGCAGACATCTGCACGATACCTCCAAGCATATTTGATAAGATGTATAAACATGTTTTAACCGACAAAGGGTTAGAGCAGTTTGATAAAGACTGGGAATCATTACAATCTAAACTAATATGAATCACCAAAAAGTAAAACGTCTTGCACANCAGTTAAAAGAGTTAGCATCTGAGTTNGAAGATGCACTCAAAGAAGACGTTAGTGCATACACTAATTCTACCAGAGCACCCTTCACACCATCTTATACATATAAAGATGAGTATGAAGGTAATTGATTGAAACCGCAGAGTGCAAAAGCGAAAGGTAGAAACTTTCAGAAGTGGGTAAGAGACATGCTCATAGAGCATCGTGACGTACACCCTGAGGACATAGAGTCTAGAAGTATGGGTGCAGGTGGCGAAGATCTTATCATGGCAAGAGATGCTAGAAAGAAATTTCCTTTCTCAATAGAGTGTAAAAATGTTGAGAAACTTAACGTCTATGATGCATACGATCAAGCGTGTGCCAACGCAGGTAACCATACACCTGCTCTTTTTATGAAGAAAAACAGGAAGAAGGCACTAGTGGTGTTGGATGCCGAATGGTTTATTAAAAATTTTCAACCTTGACAGATGGATCGAGATCATATATACTTACGAGAGTTATACTTTGCAATCATGGCTCCTATCGAATTCGTAGACTCAGTAGAGTTTTTAATTGATAAGTTACATTACCTGATTGAAGAAGGTAAGACAGAGGAAGCAGAGATTATAGCGTCACAAATTAGACAGATTGAAACGACATGATGGAATTCCCATTCCGTGTCCCAATCTGCACTTACGAGATTGAAGACTGGGAAGAGAAGAAAAAATCCATCCAACTACCAGACCTAGCAGATAAACATCTGGATCAAGGTGTGGAAGTTTACACTGACTTTTTTGAATGGGATCATGCAGGTGTATTGCCACCATATGCTGACGATGTATTCAAAGCACTCGCAGTTCCTATAAATAAATTCAAAAAAAGTGGTTGCCTTGGTCGCAATCATCAGATGGAGATCTCATCAATGTGGTTTGAGTCTCAACTAGCATCTCATAAGCATCGTGTGCACAACCATGGCATGTATGGTTGGTCATCAGTATTGTACTATGACTTCGATGAAAAGATACACATGCCAACAACATTTTACTCACCCTTCCATGACTTTAGGGACGGCAACTTAATGTCTTATGTCCCTCCTGTTAAGGAAGGGTCTATTGTGTTCTTTCCTGCTTCTCTTCATCACGAATCAATACCGAATAGATCCCCTGTTAAACGGACAATCATCTCATTTAATATTAAAGGACATGTTGACAAAACAAAAGCAATCATATGAAATTTTTTACTGGTGAAGATTTTAAACTTAACAACAACATAACATTTACAACAGAAAATATTAATGGAAGACTCGTAGTATACGCTGACAATATCTACGAGAATCCAGATCGAGTGGTAGACTATATTGATAGTTGTCCTATCATAACTCACAAACCACAAGATCCTAGGTCAGCAAATGGTAGAGACTTCTATGATGGTAGACAAGCAATCATAGAAGCATACGATGCTAGGTGGTTTGATATCCACAAGGAAGCATCTATGTTACTTGGTCATCCAACAACTCACTTTGCAGGGGGTTGTATGTTTAATATGACCATGTTAAAATCTTTACCAGAGGGTCATTGGTTTCCACACACAGACCCTAACTGTATCAATGCAATAGTTTACCTTAACAAAACTAACAATTATGGACCAGGCACTTCATTCTATAACTCCTTTGATTATCATGGAGGAGGAGAGCACTATGACCCTTGGTGTGATACAGCAGACGAATCCCATTGTATACTAGATCGATATAACTGTGCAGTTTTCTTTAGTGGAGACATCTATCACTCTATGAGATTGGTAGGTGATACATTCATAGGAAGACCACGTTATTCAGAGATTCATTTTCTGAATTATTGATTCAGTGTATGGTGCATTTAATAGGTTCGATTCCTATCTGGATCATTGGCGAAAGCCAAGTCCCAACAGAAAAGGAGTTTACTCATGTCAGTAAAGGATCGTTTTTCAAATCGTATGTCCATTTTAAGGTCAGCGATCAACGGCGAGGTTGAATTGGATAAAGAATACCCAACTTTATTTCAAGCACTCTGTAGGTTTTATGCCGACAAACGTCGTGTCCAATTCTGGGGTATTGATGTTGAGGAGGATTATGAAATCCTAATCGACAATCTTAATTATGATTTAACTTATGGATGATCAGAGATACATTGTATACAGAGATATATTCCCCAAGCATGTTGACGTGCCATGGGAGAGTGTGTTAATGTATGTCAATGCAACTCTAAACGACCCTTCTGGTCAATGTCATGTAATGTGTGAAGGAGGTGCACCCTCCTATATGTCTAAGTGGAGGAGAGGATATCCCTGTCCTCCTCTTTTTACTATTGCTCGACGTGAGTTTGAAGCATGGTCAGGACATGAGTGTCAAAACATGGACGTTTATGTTTCTTACTTTGCACCTGCTGATACATTTGGCAGGCACAAAGATGAAGAAGATGTATTAA
>JGI25127J35165_1000578_pt1 | contig 10809 bp, 14 predicted proteins | sample ETNvirenome_2_30_FD_35165 | JGI IMG/M metagenome (IMG submission 35165) | reverse complement strand
TTGCAAAAGGCCCTCTTAGAGAGAGCTTTAAAACTGTACCAGTGGACATCGGCCATGGTTCGTGAGCCATCAACCCCCGTCCCGTTTGCCAAATTCCCGTTTCCCGTTGACTATAACAAATTATTAAAGGCCATCCTGCAGAGTCCTTCAGCGCAGCCAGGGACCGTGCAGCTGGATCCGTGATTTCTCGTCTCCCAACTCCCATTTCCCATTGCAAATTCAACATTCTTTGACCATCGACCCAGAGCTCAGGAGGCAGCTGGGACCGTGCAGCAGCGTTGAAGCTGGTAAAATTAATCCTTGACATTAGCATGGGATAATATATATACGCACATGGTAGCTCAATAAATCTCAAACTTGTTAGCTCCTGTTTGCGTCCGTTGGGCTACCATCATCTTGGGGCGTAGAGAAAAAGCTTCCCACCGTAGTCAAAGACTAGTCGCTCGGTGTTTATTGCGAAACCTATGATGCCCCATCTCCCACTTCCCATTTCCCACTGCAGAAACAAGAACTGTGGTCGACGAACTCTGCATCAGGGGACTGAGTCGGTACCGCTGGTCCGCTTCAGATCGCAGGATAGAAAGGTAGTTTGTTCGCGCACACGCGCTTGTGTGAAAATTTTTTTATTTAGGGGATTGACTTTTGCAGATAAATATCTTATGTACATGGGATAACCAAAGGAGAAAAGATGATCACAAAGAAAGAGCTATTAAAACAATCTAAGAAAAGTAATATTATCTTTAGCTGTGAAAAGCACAGCAAAGATTCATACTTCAGTGTTAAAAAATTAGAGAAATCTAAATGGGGTAGGTCGAGAGTGTATGTATGGTTTAAAGACAAATTAAGAGGCGATGAGAAGATGTGGTGCAGGATAATAAAGGAGACAGGAAACAAGGAATCGGTGCATTAGACAATCAACCATATAATCAAATTCAATTTAATATAGGTGACAAGTTCAAATTCCAAACAGATTCTGAAGGCATTACCTGGAAAGTGAGAAAAGTATGAGTAGTGTAGAGAAATTTCTGCTAGAAGGAGAGAAAGCAGAGCTGTTTACAATTGAAGACGTAGCGAAGCACGGCTGTGTTGGCGGTGTTATCCCGTCCCTTATTTATTACGTAGACACGGTTAAATTTTATAATGAGCATGAAGAGTGGATCTGGCAGCAGCTGGATCAACACGCAAATGTTCAAGGGGTTTCGATTGTTAAATACATTTCCCAACTGAATGGGGAAAAGGATGTGGGTTCGATGACGCAGCTCAAAAACCTTCTTGCCTGGTGGGCAGCAGAGGTGGGTGCGCAGTACATCCTGAACGAAAGAGAGGAGGCAGATGAGTGCACTGGTTAATTATTTTATTTGCTTTGTTTTTAATTTTGCGCTCAAACAACGGTCGCGTTATACTTGGCCTGTTGCTGTCCAGCATAATAATTTAAGCCCCGTTTCCCATTTCCCAACCGAAAGAGAAGCCAAAGGTGATTTAGTTAATCCATCAGGGCAGCCTTCGCGGTACCGCTGGTCCGCAAATGTTTTGCCATTTCCCGCTTCCCACTTGAAAAATCAAGCAGATAGAAAGAAAAATAAAGGCAGCAGCTTGGTACGGCGGTACCGAAAAATTTTCAAGCTGGTTCTCTTGTCGGTGGTTGGTTGGCTATTATTCAATCTGTGAGGTTAAAATAAAAAATNAAAAAAATGTAAAATAAAGCTTGATATGGTCGTGGGATTTGATATTCTTTTACTGTTATAAATATAAACAATAGGAGTATATAACATGACAAAGACAAAAGAGAACGCTGTTAAAAAACTTAACAGAAAAGAAACACAACTATTAATTAATGGTTGTGAATTGTTGGACAACAAAAGCCAATTAAGTAGTGATTGGAATAGAATAATAAAACCAGAATTGATATTATTATTCGACCAGTTTCAATCTAATGTTAATGGTTTGAGTGTGATTAAAAATAAACATCACTATCAGATCAATCGTAATGTTAAAGAGTATAATATGTTCGATACTGAAAATTTTAAAAAAGCACATCCAGAATTATTTAAAAAGTTCAGTAAAAAGAATGTAAGAACGAACTGGACTTATAATATAGAAGAGGTATAATTTAGCATGACAAAAGCAATAATAAAAATGAATGAGATTATATCTCAAGACAAAAATAATGATGAGATCGTTGCTGAGTTAAAACAATTCGTTGACATCTTAAAAAATAAAAAAGAGAGTACAATTGATTGGCAACTCGTGGCGGGATATCTTGACCAACAGATATTTGAATTCTTTTTAAGAAATCAAAGTGATGAAAAGATATCTAAGTTTGCTCAAGAACTGGCAGGAAATCTAGCAGAAAAGTTTGGGCTAGTTCGAGACACAACCACCATGACACGACCTAATTAAAACAATCTCGTGGCGCTAACGCGCCACGACACCATCTCAATTTAGTATCTCTTTTCTTCAGCAATCGCGGATCGCGTTTTCCAGGCACGACACCCCCCAGATTTTCGCAGATGTAACTTAATAACAACATACGTGCAAAGTTAGACAAATATGATATAACCAAAATACTTATGAAAATAATCCCCTTTACACTTCGTAAAGCCAATGAATTTGTTAGAATACACCATAGACATAGTAAAACTGTAGTTGGATGTAAATTTAGCATTGCAGCAGTTGATGAGTCTGGAACAGTTATTGGTGTAGCAATTGTGGGTAGACCAGTAGCTAGAAGGCTGGATGANGGCTTAACAGGTGAGATAGTTAGAACATGCACTAACGGAGGTAAAAATATAAATAGTTTTTTGTATGGAGCATGTGCAAGAATTTGGAAAGAAATGGGTGGAAAAAGAATTTTAACATATACGTTATCCACAGAATCAGGTTCAAGTTTAAAAGCAGCAGGATATACACATACATCTATTACACAACCATTTAAAGAAGGCACTGGATGGACAACTAGAAAAAATAGAGAATGGCAACCTAAAGTGCATTCATTACCTAAATTAAGATGGGAAAGAATATGGATTTAGATTTACTTCCAAAAGAAAAATTAATAAAAGTAAAACAACTTCTAGATGCAAAAAAGATCCTAAAAGCTAGATCAGAGTTCCTTTTCTTTGTAAAAAATGTTTGGCCAGATTTTATCTGTAGAGAAACAGATGAACCTTCTCAGTGGGGACACCATCAAATTATTGCAGAAAAATTAACTCAGGTATCTGAAGGCAAGATTAAAAGATTAATTATTAATATGCCCCCAAGACATACTAAATCTGAGTTTGCATCTTATTTGTTTCCAGCTTGGATGATGGGACTCCGACCAAAAGCCAAAATTATGCAGGTCTCTCACAATGCTGAACTATCACAAAGATTTGGTAGAAAAGTAAGAAACTTAGTTGACAGCGCTGAATATAAAAAAATTTTTAATAATATGGGACTCCAACAAGACAGCAAAGCAGCAGGACGTTGGGAGACCTCAGACGGGGGTGAATATTTTGCAGCTGGTGTCGGTGGTGCCATAACGGGTAGGGGTGCAGATATATTAATTATTGATGACCCCCATACTGAACAAAATGTTATGTCGGATTCTGCAATGGAAAAAACTTATGACTGGTATGTATCAGGGCCACGTCAACGTTTACAGCCAGGTGGAGCAATTGTTGTTGTAATGACCCGATGGGCCACGGACGATCTGACAGGAAGACTTCTTAAGGCTCAAGTGAATGCAGGCGCTGATCAATGGGAGGTGGTTGAGTTTCCAGCATTGATGGACGACGGACAACCTGTATGGCCAGAGTATTGGAAAAAAGAAGAATTAGAATCTGTAAAAGCATCTATACCTCCACAACGTTGGAACGCACAATATATGCAAAACCCAACATCAGAAGAAGGAGCCATTATCAAACGAGAATATTGGAGACCATGGGCGGGGGGCGTACCACCATTAGAATTTGTAATTCAATCATTAGACACTGCTTTTTCGAAAAAAGATTCCGCAGATTATAGTGCGATAACTACTTGGGGTGTATTTACACCAACTGAAGATTCTCCTAAATGTTTGATGTTGTTAGATGCATTAAAAGGTCGTTGGGATTTTCCTGAGTTGAAAGCTGTAGCAACAGAACAATTTACATACTGGAAACCAGAGGCCATGGTCATTGAGGCAAAGGCTAGTGGACTACCGCTCATTCAAGAATTGAGAAGAACAGGGATACCTGTCCAGGAGTTTGTCCCTGGTCGAGGAAAAGATAAGATATCAAGAGTGAATGCGGTATCTCCAGTATTTGCATCTGGTATGGTTTTTTACCCTGAAGGAAAGCAATTTGCACATGAAGTTATTGAAGAATGTGCTGCGTTTCCTAACGGAGATAATGATGACCTCGTGGACAGCACCACACAAGCTGTGTTAAGATATAGGGAAGGTAATTTTATATCTGCTGACTTTGATTATGAACCCACAGACGAGGTAAGATTACCTAAAGAATATAAATATTATACATAGAATAACATGGCTAATGATAATAGAATTGTATTAGATTACGATGAAACAGCTAATCTAGATCCTCAAAAACTAGAACAGGCCAAAAAGAAATTTCAAGAAACTGCTTACGGAATAGTAAGAGATGTAACACCCGTGGTCGGTGAGGCACAATCCTATAAATATGCACTACAAGATGCTGAAGCTTTGAAGAAAGCAGCAAGAGGAGATGAAGGTTTTAAAGATATGACTCCAATTGAAGCTTTGGGGTATGTAGGGCTGACAGCACTTGGAGTTGCAGGTATGACTCCTATCGTAGGTCCGTATGCTAGAAANGCAGCATCAGGTATTCGTGCATTGATGCCGAAACGTGGACAACGGACACCCGAACCAATAAGAACTGAAAATTTACCTGCTGCTGATTTACCAATGAGAGAGGCAGTCGAAGCCATGGAGAGAGATCCAGGTTTTAGTTTTTTTGTTTCAAATTTACCAGAATATAGACAAGACCCAAGCAANATATTTGTTAATTACAGAGAGTACATGGCTTTAACNCCTGACGCAAGAGCAGCTTATACAAGAGTCGCAAATTCAGGCAAGCTTTCGGNCACAGCAAAAGACAAGGCGGATGCTATACAACAAATTGGAAGAAATCAAGAAAACTTTGAAACNAAAGTTAATACTAATTCTTCAAAAGCACTTACTGTACCTAAGGAACCTTTAACTTTTGGTAAAGGACTTCGATCAAATAAAGATGGAACTGTTAAAGAATATTTAGGATCAGCGGCTTTCGATGAAATTAACAGATCAGGAAATGCAATTGGAACTCCAAAAGAGTGGATGGGATATTTAAAAGGTTTAAGACAAAAAGGAATCAAGGCAGAAGAGTTATCGGACTCTGGACTAATAATATTTAAAGGAGATCAGGTGGTTGGTGGAGATTTATTTAACCTATCAAAAGAAGCACCTAAAACAAGAATAACAAAAGGAGAAATTTTAGCTAGTATTGAAAGCAACCCAACTTACCGTTTAAAAATTGCAGATTATAAACATCCAATTAATACCGAACAAATTTTAAATGTTTATCCTACCTTTTCAAAATTAAGCAGAGATACAGAGTCGATGATTATTAGAAAATCTACTGGTATGGAAAATATTGCTGAAAGATCAAATTTAACTGCAATCACTGATGCTTTAAATAGTGATAGGATGGTGTTTAATGATTTAGCTTCACGATTATCTATCAACACAAATAAATTTCGTACCATAGAAAATACAAGATCTAGGTTGTCAGGTGTTCTAGATCTATTTAATGACAATGAAAAATTATTAGTTAGAAATTTAATAGATCAATATGATAAGGCAATAAAAATTTCTAAAAGTGCAATGACTACAACAAAAGCTCCAAGACATGGAGGGTCGTTTCCAGGAGGAGGAACAGATTACAGAGAAAAAGTTTTATTCTTAGATGAGTCAATTCCAGGAAACACAGTTGGTAAAAGAGTTTACTCAGTTCACTTTAATGAACCTAATGCTNTTACTTTTTTAAGATATGATACTAGAGGAGTGGACAATTATGGAGATACATACTTTATGGTTGAATTACAATCGGATCCTCATCAAACTTTATCTAAAAGTGCTTCATCACATTTAAAAAATTTTAAAGCGGGCAGAACAGAAATTGATCCTAAATCAATGATAAGAAAAAATCCATATTCTAAAAATATTAGGTTAAGAGTTAAAAAAAGAGAAATTCAAGATACACTCGATGAAATGAGTGAATTACAAAACATAAACAAAGAAAGACCTCTTACACCACCTGAGCAAAATAGATTAAATGAATTAACTACTAATTTAAAAGTGCAAGAATCTCAATTAAAAAGAATGCCTGCAAGGCAGGGTGAAGCTGTAACCCCATCAGAATACGATGGAGGTAGTTTGTATGATGAAAGCAGAGGAGATTTTGATTTTTTTCCTATGGGTAATGAATCTACTTGGGTTAAGGCTAACGTAAGATCAATGGTTCATGATGCAAGACAGAATAATAAAAGATATATTGCTTTAGCTCCCGCAGATTTTTGGCAATTAAAAAATAATGATTCTTTTAAAATAGAACAGTTTTATGGNTTAGGTAATAAACAATTAAGCGATGATCTTTTATTTTTTGATGGATCGTCAAGTAAAGTCTTTGATAACAAAGACGGAAGTGGATTTGGTAAATTTAGAGATAGAAAAACAGATAAAATAGTAGGTACAGCAGTAGTGCCAAAAGCGATGCAAGAGGTGGCAAAAGAAATCGGAGCTACTCTTACTTCTAAAAAAGTTTTTCACACTGATCCAAAAAAACCTTATAAATTATACAGTGAAGAAAAAAAAATTCCACAATACGCCTTTAAGAAAAAATTTGAAATGGAAGAGTTTTACGAAAATTTAGATCGAAAAGGTGGGTTAGAAATGATAAAAATGGAAACTGATGATCCTAGAAATTTCGTCGAAAGTATAGTAATAGATTTACAAGGGTCTAGAAAAAAAGCTAAAATGAAAGCTTATAAATTTGGAGGTTTGGTAGAAGTAGATAGATCTAACTTTGCGCCATTATTTTAATGATTGATAAACTATACCAAATAGCTACTATGCCCCCAGAACAAAGAGTTAAAAAAGAAGTGAAGTCAAGTGAAATGGCTGGTAAAGGGTTTGAACAACAACGAGAGGATTTAGGTTTTAAAAAAGGTGGTTTCATTNCAAAAGGTTGTGGTAAGATCATGTCTAATAGAAGAAAAAAAACTAAAGTATATTAATGTCAAGTGAAGATTTAGAAAATACACAGATAGATATTGAAGAAAATATAGGAACTCTTCCTCAGGATGTTGGAACAGTTTTAGACGAGGAAGATAATATAATTGCTGGCGAACCTCCAATTGAAATTCCTCAAGAATCTTTTTTTACAAATCTTGCAACTGTTTTAGATGAACAAACTTTATCTAAAATAGGAAGTGATTTAGTTTCGAACTATGACCAGGATAAAAGATCAAGGCAAGATTGGGTAGACTCTTATATTAAAGGTTTGGATCTTTTAGGATTTAAATATGAATCACCAACAAGACCATTTTTAGGTGCAGCAGGTGTCACTCATCCGTTACTTGCAGAATCAGCTACTCAGTTCCAAGCACAAGCCATTAAAGAATTAGTTCCCTCAGACGGACCAGTCAGAACAGAAGTAGTAGGAGCGCAAACAGATGAAAAAATTGATCAAGCTTCAAGAGTAAAAGATTATATGAATTATATGTTGATGAACAAGATGGAAGAATACACTCCTGACATGGATCAAATGTTGTTTGTGTTACCCCTTACTGGCTCTACATTTAAAAAAGTTTATTTTGATCCAGTCTTAAATAGAGCTTGTTCTAGATTTATCAAAGCTGAAGATTTAGTAGTGCCTTATAATGCAACAGATCTTTCAGATGCTAGTAGAATAACACAGATAGTTCAAACATCAGAAAACGATTTAAGAAAATTACAAGTTTCGGGTTTCTATAGAGATATAGACTTACCGAGACCAGTTTATAAACAAGATAAAGTCCAAGAAAAAATTTATGAACTGGAGGGCGTGTCCGCGAATGACGGACGGGATCGTGGGGGGTTATATAATTTAATTGAAGTACACACTAATCTAGATATTCCAGGATATGAAGATCCAGATGGAATAAAAGTTCCTTACATTATAACAATTGATGAAGACTCTAGAAAAGTTCTATCTATTTATAGAAATTATAGAGAAGACGATTCATCAAAACAAAGAAAAAATTATTTTGTTCACTATAAGTTTTTACCTGGTCTAGGTTTTTATGGCTTTGGTTTAATACACATGATCGGTGGTTTATCAAGAACCGCAACTTCTGCATTAAGACAATTATTAGATGCAGGAACATTATCTAATTTACCTGCTGGATTTAAATCAAGAGGTTTAAGAATTAGAGATGATGCCGAGCCATTACAACCAGGTGAATTTAGAGATGTTGATGCCCCTGGTGGAAACATAAGAGACCAGTTTCAATTTTTACCATTCAAAGGCCCAGATCAAACTTTATTTCAATTATTAAATTTTTGTGTAGAGTCTGGAAGAAGGTTTGCATCAATTGCAGATATGAAAGTATCAGATATGAATGCACAGGCACCAGTNGGAACCACAATGGCTATCCTTGAGCGAGGGTCGAAAGTTATGTCAGCCATACATAAACGTTGCTATTATGCAATGAGACAAGAATTTAAAATGTTAGCAAAAGTGTTTGCTGATTATTTACCACCTGAATACCCTTATGATGTAATTGGTGGTAATAGACTTATAAAACAACAAGACTTCGATGATAGAGTTGATGTCATTCCAGTAGCGGATCCTGATATTTATTCTATGACACAAAGGATACAAGTTGCTCAAGCTGAGTTACAACTTGCACAATCTAATCCAGCAATGCATGATGTACATGAAGCTTACAAAAGAATGTACCAAGCTTTAGGTGTTAAAAATATAAGTGGTATATTAAAACCACCACCAGAACCGCCAAGACCTTTAGACCCAGCAATAGAAAATACTGGTGCATTACAGATGATAATACCAAAAGCTTTTCCTCAACAAGATCATGAGGCGCACATNCAAGCACACATGGCATTCATGACTTCAAGGATGGTTCAAGTAAATCCACAAATTTATGGTCTTTTACAAGGACATTTAATGGAACATGTCTCATTACAAGTAAAACAAGATATACTGCAACAATTTAATCAAGATCCAAGAATGGCAGAAATGCAATCTGTTAATGAAGAGGCTTTTACAATTGAATTTGATAATGCAGTTGCACAAGGTATAGCAAGAAAAATACAAGAATTAGTGGCAATGGAGCAACAATTTACTGCTCAACAGAATCAAGACCCACTTCTAGCACTTAAACAGAAAGAATTAGACTTAAGAGCTATGGATATTCAAAGAAAAGCAACTGAAGAAGCTCAAAAAATGGAATTTGAGACTAATAAATTTAGTGCTCAACAAAATTTAAGTGAAGATAAGCTAAATTTAAACGAAGAATTGGGTAGAAAAAGACTTGAACTACAAGAAGAAAAAATAAATAAGGAGAATAACAATGAAAATTAGAAAAATAGGTGAAAAATCAGGGCCTCCACCAAAAAAAGGGCCTAATTCACAAGGTTTAGACACAACTAAAAAGAAAAGTAGCGGAAAAAAACCGTTTTTTTTGCAAAATAAAAAGAAAAAGGGAATGTAATGTGGTTATCAGCAATAAAATTAGCAGTTTCTGCTGGAAGTAAGATATACGCTAACAAACAAAAAGCAAAAATGGCAATGTCAGATGCACAATTGCTACATGCTGAACGACAAGCTCGTGGTGAGGAAGCATATCAGGGTAAATTGTTAGAAGCTAGACAATCAGACTGGAAGGACGAGGCGGTACTCATCATATTGTCAACGCCCGTGGCGGTGCTCGCCTGGGCAGTCGTATCAGACGATCCAACAGCGATGGATAAGGTAAAACTCTTTTTCGAGATGTTCTCACAGTTGCCGTCATGGTTCACTAATTTATGGATTCTTGTCGTGGCGAGCATTTATGGTATAAAGGGTACACAAATATTCCGTAACGGAAAGAAATAGTGGACTTTTCTACAATAAATTACATCAAGAAAAAATTACTTGAACCAAAAAAAGAAAGACTTAAAGAGAAGGTTGTAATTGGTGTTGACAATTGGGACGAATATAAATATATAATAGGACAGATCAGATCCATAGAGGATCTGCAACAAGACCTAACGGACTTGTTCAAAAAACAGGAGCTACATGACGATAATAACGCCGAAGGCGCAGGAGACTAAAAATGGAAGTCTTCTCAATGCTTACAAAACTAAGGAAGAAGTAGAAAAACTTTACTTACATTCCGATTCCATTGACAAAAAAGCCGTAGAAAAATTACCTCAACCAACTGGATGGAGAATGTTAGTTCTTCCATACTCAGGCCCTAAAAAAACTAAGGGTGGTTTAGTATTTTCAGATGAAACTCATGAAAGAATTCAAATGACAACTGTTTGTGCATTGGTTCTTAAATTAGGATCTCTTTGTTATTCAGACAAAGAAAAATTTGGAGATAAACCTTGGTGTAAAGAAGGTGATTGGATTATCTTCGGTAGATATGCAGGAAGCCGTTTCAAAATTGATGGTGGTGAAGTGCGTATCTTAAACGATGACGAAGTTATCGCTAAAATCAGTAATCCAGAGGATATACTGCACACTTATTAAGGAGCTAAAATGGTAAAAGATAAATATGGTTTAGATA
>JGI25127J35165_1000574_pt1 | contig 10859 bp, 7 predicted proteins | sample ETNvirenome_2_30_FD_35165 | JGI IMG/M metagenome (IMG submission 35165) | reverse complement strand
CTTACAGGCACACTATCAGCAAACAGAAGTTTAATATTTCCAGACTCTTGCGAAAAGACATATCTTGTAATCGATGGCACAACTAGAAGCTCGAGTCACTATACAATAACAATCAAAACAAGTTCAGGCACAGGTGTAACAATGCCTGTTGGATCTACTATGCTTGTAATCGTAGATGGCACAAACGTGATTACAGGTATTACACAAAAAGGTTATGTCACCACAACAAGTGCATACACAGCTGTAAATGGTGATCAAGTNATTGTAGATACAAGTGCAGCTGCAGTGACGGTCACACTACCTGCGAGTCCAGCTGTTGGTAACGAGGTGCATTTNTTAGATGGTAAACTTAGTTTTAATTCTAACAATTTAACTATTGGTAGAAACAGTCAACCTATACAGGGTGTGGCTAGTGATTTAACAGTCAACACAAACGGACAAAGTTTTACACTTGTATATGCAAATTCAACAAAAGGTTGGGTCAAGAAGCATTTTGCTGGAACGTAAGAGGTTTACATGACTCTTATTAACTTCGTCATACAACCAGGTATCGATAAACAAAATACAACCAAGGGTGCAGAAAACCGTTGGATAGATGGTAACAACATTAGATTTAGATACGGTCTACCAGAAAAAGTAGGTGGATGGTCATCACTCGTAAACGACAGCATAGTCGGTGTTGTTAGATCGCAGCACTCTTTCCTAGATATTAAAGGTAATAGATATATCGCTTTGGGCTCCGATAAATTTTTATTGTTATACTTTGAGGGCCAACTGTTTGACATAACACCGTTTGATGCAGCAAGACAACAAACAAGTTGCACACTTGCAACAACAAATACTTCTACCGCGGTTACAGTAACAACAGGATCAGCACACGCTTTGGAGGTAGGTGATATAATTTTACTTGACTCAGTGACCTTACCTAGTGGAACGGGTCTTAGTGCATCAAACTTTGAGGACAAAGCATTCATGGTCAACACCGTGCCTAGTCCTACGACATTTACGATTACATCAAGCGCTGCTGCAAGTGCGAGTATATCAACTGGTGGTTCTATGACTGTAGAATTTTACACAAAAGTTGGACCACAAAAACAAACATACGGTTATGGATGGGGTGTAGGTCCATGGGGTGGTAATGTGGTTGGAGCCACAACATCTACAATAAATGAAGGTGGCACATTTAGTGATAGTGATACAACCCTAACTCTTACAAGTGCAACTGCTTTTCCAAGCTCAGGCACAATACAAATAGGTAGCGAGTTAATTACATATTCTGGTAAGTCTAGTAACGACCTAACAGGTCTAACTAGAGGCACAAATGGCACAACAGCTGCATCGCACTCTAATGGTGCTACAGTTACAAACGCAACAGATTTTAGTGGTTGGGGTATTGCAATACCAGCCGACCAAGCAACACTAGAACCTGGTCTTTGGTCGCTTAATAATTTTGGTGAGGTGTTGGTAGCCACTATTGCAAACGGTGAAACATTTACATGGAATGCAGGGGCAACTAGTCCAACGTCAACAAGAGCGTCAAAGTCCACAAGTGGGTTTGCAACAAGCAACAACCCTACCGCATCAAGACTTACTATCATATCACCAACAACAAGACACTTAATACACCTAGGCACAGAAACCACGATAGGCACGACGTCTACACAAGATGATATGTTTATAAGATTTTCAGAGGCAGAAAACATAAATAGTTTTACACCAACATCTACAAACACAGCTGGTACATTAAGACTACAAGACGGCACAAAAATCATAGGAGCCATACAAGCAAAAGAAAATATATTGGTGTGGACTGACAACGCGCTGTACACAGTTAGAAATGTTGGGCAACCTTTTGTATTTGGTGTTGAGCAAGTTGGTACAAACTGTGGCTTGGTTGGTAAGAACGCAGCTGTTGAAGTGGATGGTATTGCATACTGGATGAGTTCAAAAGGTTTCTTGTATTACGATGGAACTGTTAAAACATTGCCTTGTGCTGTAGAGGATGAAGTGTTCGATAATTTTGACACGACAAAAGGACAACAAGTTGCAGCAGGTCTTAATAGTTTATTTACAGAAATAATTTGGTGGTATCCAGCAAACAATGATTTTAATAACAAAGCAGTTTCTTACAACTATGCAGAGTCAGCACAAATACCTGGTGGTGTTTGGTCTTTATCTACAGAACCTAGAACATCTTGGATAGATGGCAAAGTTTATGAAAAACCATACGCAACAAAGTTTGATACAACTGGCACAGGCAGCTTTCCAATAATACTTGGTGAAAGCGGTTTAGGACAAACTAAATATTTTCAACATGAGGTTGGTACCGACCAAACAAACGAAGATGGCACAGTTACAACAATCACATCTTTCATACAGTCTTATGATTATGATATTGCATTACAAGGTGGTGAAGGCGATAAGTTTGTATCTGTGAGTAGGTTTATACCTGACTTTAAAGATTTAAATGGTAATGCTGATGTTACACTAGCTATAAAAAGATTTCCGGCACAAACAGAAGCATCATCAACAAATAGTCCTTTTACAATTACATCAAGCACAACTAAAAAAGACACAAGAGCTAGAGGCAGATATGTAAATGTTAAGATAGAAAACACATCTGCAAATGAGTCTTGGAGATATGGCACCTTGTCTTTAGATGTAAAACCAGACGGAGGCCGATAATGTCAAAGATTGTAGTTAGAATACCAGAACCAAAAGACGAATATGATCCAAGCACACAAAGACAAATTAACAGAACTCTGTCAAATGTGATAGATCAATTAAATAGCACATATCAACAAAGCGTAAGAGATGATCAACAACAACAAGCGTGGTTTTTAGGATAGATGGCAAATAGATATAAAAATTCAAAAGTAGATTTAACTACAACAAACCTAACAACACTATACACGGTGCCTGCTGAAACTGTGTCCATAGTGAAATCTTTTCTGGTATCTAATGATGATGCTAGTAATGCGTGTGAGATCACCGTGACTCTGGTAAACTCAGGAGGCACGATATTTAGCTTGTTCAAACAAAAGGACATAGCTGCAAAAACAACAACTGAACTACTGACACAACCTTTGGTTTGTGACGAAAGTGAGGTTATAAAGGTGCAGGCAGAGAATGCTAACGACTTACATGTCGTTCTGTCGTATCTAGAAATAACAAGAGACTAGGAGGAAATATGGCATTTGAAGAACCAGGATCGGTAGCATACTTATACGAGGGTGATAAAAAAATAGCTCAAATAAAGGTTGATACTACCGTGGTATTAAAAAATTTAAAGACTGGCAAAGAGTATAACTCTGATGCTGAGGGTGACGCTGACGTGGATGATCCAAATACTGATACAAAGAGAGAGGACATATCAAGAAGCGTCTATATAAAAGTAGCTAAAATGCCCGCTGTAGGCGCAGAATCGTAGTTGCATTTTATGGTAAAAGGCAGTAAATTCAATAAAAGCCTCATTTCAAGCCTAGGCCACTTGCATCTTCACGATAAATCAGTAGGAAATATATAATGAGTCTAAGAAAATTTTTAAGAAGAGTAATACCAAGAGAAATACGAGAGCCAATAAGCAAGGTCACCGAAAGCCTCGAGGACGCTGTACGTCCAGTCACTGACCCTGCAAGAAGATTTATATCAAAAGCTGTACCCAGAGAATTAAAACCTTTTCTATCAACTGGCATAGCCATAGCCACAGGGGCCTTTGGTGGGCCAGCAGGAGCCTTTTTAAGGACAGCTATAATTGATGCGATATTACAAAAGGCGATGATGGACCCAGACGCTCAAGACACTGGTATAAGTTTAGCACAATCTTTGACGGCAGGGGCAGGAGGCTCTCTTAAAGCTGCAGCTGCTTTGCCAAAAGCGTTGCCCACGCAAGGTCAGCCGCTGACCGTAGGTGACAAAATAGCAAACTTAGGCATTGAAGCTGGTCAAATCGCAGAACCTTATTTAACAGCACCTAACTTAGATATGAATTTAAAAGATCTTGCCAAGCAAACTCTTAAGTATTCAACAGGTTTGGGAGCAACACAACTACCACAAACTGTAGAAGATATTAAAAAAGGTGTGGAAACACAACAAGATGCTTTGGCTGCGTCTGAAGCAGCAACAAGAGCAAATTATGATGAATTGCAACGGCAAAGAGTGGCCTCTATGTTGGGATCTTTTGAAAGAGCAGGATTTGAACCAGAGGAAACACAAAGAGAAATAGAAGAAGAGGGATTAACTATATCACTAGCAGACGTGCAGGACTACTTTAATAAGGCAAGACAGTTTGTTGCAAGGGGTGGTCGTATTGGTTTTCAAGATGGTTCACAAGAGGGACCTATGACAATGAGCATGGGTATAGGTAAATTTATAGAAGAAGAAAAAGTAAGAAGAAAAATGATTGATAGAGTACGAAGAATGATGAATGCAAAGGCATTTAACATGCAACAAGATTTACCGGGTCCTGTAATGCGTAATCTAAACATGCTTAACCCTTTTGACAAAGACCCTACAGGTCAACAAGAAATATTTAATATGAAGAATAGGTACATGGACACAATAGATACCATGAAAGAACAAGGACTAAACAGAGCAAAAGACTTAAGAAAATTATTAGATCAATTACCAACACCCAAACAAGATTTTGAGTCCTATGTAAACATGATTGACAAAAACTTCCCAGCTAGAAACAACACAGAAGGCAGACAATTTGCTAACCAAGGTGGACGCATGACACCAGAGGGCGACCCAATATCACCAGATGTGCCACCGGGCATGCAGATGGATCTACGTGGCGGAGGCTTCATACCTCTTGGCACTAAACCAAGAGCCGACGATGTGCCAGCNATGGTAGGCAAAAACGAGTTCGTGTTGAATGATCGCGCAGTTTCTGGTATAGGTAAGATGTTAACAGGTAATCCGGACCCAAGGGCCGGGGCTCGCGCATTGTATGAATTACAAGAAAATATGGAGGCCATAGTTTAATGAGTGAATTGAATGATTTTCTAGANAGGATGTCAGATAAATATCCTGAAATAATGGATATNAAAAGATTTCCAACNACGGATAGCGTGCTAGATTATCTAGATAAAAAAGGTGAGCTCACAGAACCAGTTGAAATAGATGATTTTGCAAAAGGTGGTCGTGTTGGTTTTGACATGGGTGGAATGAGCTACAAAGATGTTGAAGAGCGTTATGCTGAGGGATTAACGGAGGAGGAATATATAAGGTTTATTGAACTATCACCTGCTGAAAGAAGAGAAGAAATGACAAGAGCAGGTGTATTAAGAGACGANNTNGCAGACGGNGGTCGTGTTAAGTATCAGACAGGCACATCAGCGGGCACCTTTGGTGAGGTCAGAACGGATATNGCTTTACCAGCACCTTTTATTGAATCTGCAGGAAAAGTATTTTTAACACGGTTAGAAGATGTATTAGACCCAGAGGCAGCGATTGATACATCAGCTTTTGCACCAACCGTTGCGGGACAAAATGTATTACAACAACAAGCATTACAACAGGCTGCAAAATCAGCGGGACTTGGACAAATACAGTTTGGTGGTCCAGGTGGCACAATTAGTGGAATTGGCACTGGCACGGGTGTTGCTAGTTTTGAACCATTTGTAGCCGAGTCACAAAGACTAGCAGGTATTGACCCTGCAACAGGACAGACAACAGCAGCAGGACTAACAGCTGCTCGAGATCCGTTCATGACACCTTTCCAACAACAAGTGATTGATGCAACCAAAGCATCGTTTGAACAACAAAGAGCAAGAGACAGACTAGCTATAGCTGATGCTGCCGTTAGAGCAAATGCATTTGGCGGCGCACGTCAAGGGGTACAAGAAGGTGTGTATGATGCAGANACGGCACTAGGTCTTGCTAGTTTAGAAGCACAAATAAGACAACAAAACTTTGCACAAGCAGATGCCGCTAGACAAGCTGCAATGGCAAACCAACAAGGAGTAGCACAAGCAATACCACAATTAGAAACACAACAATTAACACAATTACAACAAATTGGAACAGGGCAACAAGCAATACAACAAGCGCAACTCGACGCTGCGGCGACTGCAGCCAGAGAAGCAGCGTATGAAGAACAACAAAGACAAGGTTTCTTTGGGCAACAGCTTGCACCATTTAGCGGTGGGTTTGGAGCACAACAACAGTTCTCAACAACCACACAACCACCACCTAGCACACTCAACACTATTCTTGGTGTTGGCACCATGGCTGGTGGATTGCTTGGTGGCATAGGACAATTTTTAGGAGCTGGTAACTAATGAGTAAGACATTAAAAAGACCGATGTTTAGAATGGGTGGTGACACTAACAGTGGTATCATGTCTGGGTTTAAGAGAGAAAAGTTTTCGTTGGGAACAAGTCAAGGCCAGTCAGTTCCAGGTGGTTATAGCGACATTATGGATTTTGCAGTGCCTCGAAGAGTAATGTTTGCAGATGCTTCAAGCTCAATGGACTTTCAACCACAAGCTGATTTAATTACTGCAGCAAAACAATCAGGATCAACAACGACACCAGCAGCGACACCGTCTATGTCCATGCAAGAAAAGTTTGGTCAAATGGTTGGGCCTGTCCCTGACGAGTTCCAAAGAGGTTTTGGACTATCAGAGTACCTAGCACTTGTTAAACTTGGAGCAAACATTGCAAGTGCACCTAATCAAGGCAAAGGGTTCAAGAATTTTGTAAGATCTGCAGCACCAGCAGTTGGTCAGTTTGCAGAGGACATTGGTGCATTGGACAGAGCAAAGACAGTGAAAAGGCAAGAAATTGACAAACAAAGAACAGAGGCAGAACAAAAAGGTGCTGAGTTAGATGTTACCCTTCAAATGCAAGCAGCAGAATTAATCAGTGATAAAGAAATAGCAGCGGCAAATGCTGTGGTTAAATACTTGGGTGACAAGTTAAACGTAAATGACGTGCAGTTTGTATTAACAAACTCATTGCTTTTAGATGATATTATTAAAGGTAATCCACCAGACTCTGATGATGCTAAAAGAGCCATTGAAAGAAAAAAACAATTAAACAAAAGCAAAAAAGATTACAAAACAGAGTTAGAAGTGGCCATGAGAAAACCAGGTGCACTTAACACCGACCTAGATTATTTAAATTTAAAAGATGTGCCAGCCGCAGAAAAACCATCACCTTACACTGGACTAGACGGCAATGCATTTAAAGAAGCATATATAGCAGAACAACTAAAGGGTCTTGATGTTGATGATGTATTTATACCTACATATGATCCTAACTTTACTATTCCACAAGCAACTCAAGAATGGTTTGATGGCGGCATGAAAGAGGATGTAGATGTAAGAGCTCTGTATGGTTTTGCAGAGGGTGGTCGTGTTGGATTTCAACAAGGCGGCACTAGAGCTGGAGGAGACATAACAGGCATGGCACCAGGCATGACAGGAACAACAGAGGGCACAGCATCACCAATTAGTTTTGAAGAGCTACGTGCTAGACTACCACAAGAGGTATCAAACGAGGTAGTTAGATTATTAGCATCTAGTGAAGCCGCACTAATAGACTTTGCGCAGATACAAACACAAGACGACATTTCAAGATTCAACCAAAAGTACAACACAGATTTACAATTACCAGCGCAACAGGCGGTGTAATATGACAAGCCCAATAAACCTAGGTGGTGCATTTCAAACTCCGACAGGATTAGAACTTTTACGTAAAGACGTAGAAGAAAGACAAGAGGCGGCACAAGAGATAGAAGAAAGAGGAGGCATAGATTTTGCAACAGCTATGGCAAACTTAGGAGCTGGGTATGCTTTTAGTTCTCCTGAAATAAGAACTAAAAGAACTAGGAGTGATGTCAAACAAGATCTACCTGGTAGAGAATACATAGGTGGAGGTTTTAAACTATCAAGTGCTGTGCCCGAAGATGCAGAGCCTGGGCTGTACTTTGATGCAAACGCAGGAGATTTTATTCAAATATATAGAACTGATCCAACAAGAAACAGGCCAAAAGGCACGTTGGTTAGAAGAGTAAGACCAGATATTTCAGACGCACTTGGTCAAAACATTGATGAAAGATTAAAAATAAAACAAGAAATTAGTGATCTTGTTGATAAAGGCAGTGTTGCACCTACGTTTGGAAAATTAATAGGGATAGGAGAGCTTGCAGCTATTATACCTGCTTTAACTAGAGGCGCTATGAAAGCTCCAGCAGTTATTTCAAATTTAATATCAAAAACTCCAGAGGCAGTAAAAGCTGGAGCAACGGTAGCAGCTGGTGCAGGTGCAGCTGGTGCAGGTGCAGCCGCTGTAATGCCAAGTCCAGTTGAAGCTAAAACTTTTGGCCCTCTTGACAATTTTGTTACTTATTTAAATAGAACAACTCCCGTAACAAAGGGTGTAAAAAATCCTGAAGTAGGGTCAGTGTTATTTGGTAAACCTGCGAACCAAGATGAAATTTTAAAAACTGTACCTCTTGAAAAAAACCATGCTAACGTTTTACAAGATCCATCAAGAAAATTTACACAAGATATACCTGACGTAGCTAAAGAAGAGATATTTACGTATGTAAAACAACTTGCTGAAAAAGGCATACCTTTTGATAAACTTTCTGAAATGAATAAAATTTTACCTAACTCTCTTTTAGGTAAAACTTCCAACAAAATGATAAAAATTAAAAAAGAGTATCAAGCATGGGCTTTAGAAAATGGTTTTGACCCTAACCCTCAACACAACTTTTTTAATAGGCTTGGTTATGATCCTGACAAACCATTATTTATGGGAAAAACTCTAGGCAGCCCAAACACTAGAGGTTTTACTGTTGGTAACGCAATGGTTGACGCTTTTACAAATTATATAAAAACAGGTGACCCAACACATTTAGGTATTCTTGGAACAGGTAAATATTTTACGCCAAGCTCAGGACAACTAAAAGATGTTAAAATTAAAACTCTTTATGATCTGAATGATAGTATTTATAGCGGTAGAAAGGCAGGTGGCACAGATCAACTTTATAAATACGTAGCTGACGTAATGAGTAAAAGTGATGACCCAAAAATTTTAGAATACTTAGGTGACAATCCACTTGCCACTGTAAAAAATTTAGTTGGTGAAAAAAAGAAATATATCGCGGACACAGCAAGACAAGTTCAAATGTTGACCATGAGATCTCTTAACAATGTGCCTCAAGATATGAAAAATATACACCAAGCAATCGGTCAACAATTAGCTGATGGTAGTCTTTCTCTTGATGAGGCATTAGATCAAGTTATGAATGTGACGGGTTTAGACATGGTAGAATCTAATATTAGATTGTTTGATTATTTACAAATGCACAAAGGTAATTATGTAACACCTGGTTTTGACAAAAGACTTTTTTCTACAAGAATAGCAGCAAGATTAGATGATGTAGAGGAGTTTTCTAAAGGACGCGGAGAAGCTGTAAATTTAGGGATAAGATTAAACAATCAAATAAGTCAAAAAATATTTAATAACGTAGATCAATACAGAACTATAAGAGACAAGATACAAGCCGGTTCAGAGTTATTTGGACCAGGTGGTAACCAACTAGACGAGATATTTGCCAGAAGAACTATTGTTGGGACGGATAATGAAATATATGGTTTGTTTATTCAACCACTAGAGTCAACATTAAACATGAAAGTAAAAGGTGGTGGCACTGACGCAATTCTAGGTAAAGCTTTAAAAGCTGTAAAACTAGTGGGTAACAAGATAAGTAAATCAGATTTTAATAGTTTATTAAAGTATTACAACACAAAAAGATTAGAGGCCACGAAACAAAACCCTGGTGTATTTTTTCCAGAACCAGTGCACGGAAATAAAATACCAAAAGCAACGATGGATAAATTAACAAAAAGATTTGGCGAAGATATAGCAAATAAATTTCAGGCAGCTGCAAAAAAGAATGGTTATTATTTTAAATACGATCCAAAACAAAAATCAATATTGGACCCCGAGTTTTCTCAAATTATAGGACAACCTTTAGTTCAACCTTCAGTTATAAAAAAGGCAGAAGGCGGACGTGTCGGGTTTCAAGAAGGCACACAAAACATAACATCATTTGACCAGTTTGGTGATGTGCCTGGCACGATCAACGCGTCAATCAAATCTGTGCAAGAACAAGTTAAGTCTATGTACAACAATGAAAGAGTAGACTTTATAAGAGAACCTCTTGAGAGATACAATTTAGAAGCAAAAGAAATACAAGAAGAGTTACAAAAAAGACTCAATCCACCACAACCTGTTAAATTTAAATTTAGTGAACTACCAAAGCTTGTAACGGAAAGTCCAATACTACGAAGTTTTTTGGGTGACCCAAGAGTTTACGCACTAGAAACAGCAGAACTATTTTACAACGGCATACGTCCGGGTGTTGAAAATGATGTAGAGATGGAGAAACTGTTTCCAGGTATATACGCAATGCATACTCTTGCNACGGGGACCGGTGTTGACCCTACACCAAAAGAACAAACCTACATATCTTTGATCGATGAGATAAACAGAGCACAAGAAAAAGGGTTGGCTAATTTTGGATACAACGTGGCCGATCTTGCTTTGTCAATACCTGATGCCGTGTTGCCAACAGAGTTTACAGAAGAGGTAAAAAGACAATACGAAGAAATGGATCTTGCAGAACCAGAAACTTTCATAGGTAATATTGGAGCATTAGCTGTTGAATTTGGTATACCAGGTAGCGTTGCATTTAAAATTATTAATAGATTTAAAAAATCAATAAGTGCCGCAACAAAAGGTAAAGCAGATAAATATTTATTTACTAGAAAGTCTTATGGGCTTGAAGGACTACCCAAGTATGGTGTGCAAATATCTAATATTGCAAAACGTGCAGGCACC
>JGI25127J35165_1000570_pt1 | contig 10905 bp, 2 predicted proteins | sample ETNvirenome_2_30_FD_35165 | JGI IMG/M metagenome (IMG submission 35165) | reverse complement strand
TTAAGTTGCTGTTATTTCGGATTGCTTGAGTTCTGTAGTATATAGCTTTACCGTCAGTACCTGGTGCACCAGGATCTACGGGTGGTTCATATCCAACACCTGGTCTATCCTGAGTTCCTTTTGTTCCAGCTTCAGCACCAAGTTCGAAATCACCACCATCACCACCTGGACCAGCATTTGCTCCTCCCTCATCACCAGTGCCTCCACCAGTACCTCCATTATCTAAGCTACCATCATTACCAGGTTGTCCTCTTTGATCAAATGGTAATCCATCACTGGAGTCATACTCTTGAAAACCTGCAAGGTTACCTTGACCACCTTCTCCAGCTGGAAGACCAGCGCCTCCACCACCACCTCCACCAGATCTGCCGTAGTCCTCATCACTCTTGTCTGATGGATCATTGGCAGCACCACTACCACCTCCTCCACCACCATATCCACATCTTATAAGTCCATTATTATTAATGGTAGCAGCATATTCAATACCTAAGGCACTCATACCTGTAAAACCACCACTAAGTCCATTAGTACTATTATTAGCACCACCTCCACCACCTTTTCCACCAGCACCATATATTTTTCCTGAAGAACCTACATCAACTTGTAAAGTTGTGCCAGTTGGCCATCTTCCAGTGCGAAGTGATACCGAATCTCGATCTCCGTTAAGTTTTCCTCCTATTGTTTTATTCACATGAACAATAATTTTCCTACCATCTCTCCACTTAGTTGATGTTAGTTTATAATCATTATTAGCACCAGTTACGGTTGCATCTGGAGCTTGTGCAAATCCACCAACAACTTTCAATGGATTACTTGTTGGTTCATTAACATATCTGTGTGTAGCAGTTAATGTAGCTCTACCATCATCTTTTACTGTTTCTTGATTTCCATTATAATAATTAACTATAATATTTAATTTTTTACCATAAAAATCACTAAATTTAATTTCACCATTATTTGGAATTCCAGTATCTAACGGTAAATTTGTTAAATCACCAGCATTTTTATTTTTAAAACGTGGGTCATCTCTACGATATTGTCCTAAAGAGTAATCACCTTGACCAAACTCTGCCGCTATGTCAAGATCAAAACTTAATGAATCTCCATTTACTGTTGGATCTGATGGTTTTGTCTTATTGATAGTCATTGTTATGTGCTAGTAATTGTTTCCCAAGCATTTCCAGTGTATACTTGCAACTTATTAATATCATAGTTGTATATGAGGGCACCAGTCTCAGTGGCTAATCCAGCATGACCTACTAGTGCTGTTCTTTGAGCAGTGGATATTTTTGGTGGAATCATATACGTTCTATTTCCAAACGTAGTTCCTTGAAGATTTTTACCTGCATCACCAAAATCAACCGCAGATTTTACTACTGTGGATCCAATACCAACAACCAGACCTACTATTCCACCTTGTACAAGAAAATCATTACCAAAAGTGTTATCTGTTTTTATACCAACACTTCCACCTGTAGTAACGAAAAATCTATTTTCACTAGATTCATTTACCTCTAATGGATGTGTTGCGGAAGATTTATTGAGACTAAGATTAGGTATTGATACATTAGATTCAAATGTTGCTGCAGCACCAACCCTAATATCAGTAAATGTTGATATTCCTGAAGAATCTACATTACCAAATAAATTTCCAGATATATTTCCAGTTAGATTTGCATTTATATTAGTATTTACATTCAGATTTCCTTCAACATACAAATCTGATGAGAAATATGAATTATCTGAAATAGTAGCTCCACCAGAAACATGCAAATTTTCTGTAGGAAGTGTGATACCTATTCCTAATTTTCCTGTATTGGTAAGTGTCATTAACTCACCACCATTAAATTGTTTATGCCAATGAAAATCACCAGTATTAACACCAATATTATTAGCATTCAAGTAAAAATTGATATTTCCACTGTCCTCATTTACTAAATCTAGTGATCTTCTTGTGCTATATGGTCTTCCACCAGCTTCATTTCCATATACTAATGATCCAAAATGTGTTGACAGTGAAGAAGCACCACCATCTAATCTTGCGACATTTAATTGCCCATACACTGATGCACCAAGACCAGTTGTCTCTATTTTTTTAACATTATTATGATATAATTCAACACTATCATTAGCATCAGCGACAATTATTTTTTCACCAGTTTCACTGCTTACATCAAAATCTGTTGTTTTAATATCTACTTTACTACCAGAAAATGTAGATACACCTGTTACTTGAAGAGCAGCATCTATGATAACTTGATTACTAAAAGCATCACCTCTTAATGTCAAATCTCCCAATGAAGTATCAACGTAAGTTTGACTCGTAACTCCAACTTGAACTTTATCAATAGTTGCACCAGTTGTTATAGTAACATCATTATTAAATGTACTTACACCAGTTACACTTAAACCACCAGTAGTGATCTCAACTTGTTTCTGAAAAGTAGAGAGACCAGATATATTTACATTATCAAGTTCTGTATGTCCATTTACATCTAATCCATCATTAGCATCAACAAATTTACTAAATGTAGAAAAACCAGATACGTCTAGGTCAGAATCTAAATCTAACAATTTACTAAATGTAGAAAAACCAGATATATTTACATCATCAAGTTCTGCATGTCCGTCTACATCTAATCCATCATTGGCATCAATATCACCAGTAAAAGTAGTTACCCCACTGACAAATAAATTCTTAGTTGTTGTTAATCCACTTATGAATATATCACCATCTGTCACACCAATACCAACACCTAATTTTGGATTACTTCCAACTTGAAGAGAAAATTCAGGATCGTCTGTTTTGATACCAACTTTTGCATCAGTGGTTAGAGCTCCGACATTTTGAACAAATCCATTGGTTGCAATCGCAACAACTCCACCTGCACCTGAGATGCTTCCAGAAAATGAAGTTGCACTTATAATACCAGTTGTGGCATCAATTGTAATATTATTTCCAACAGTTAAAATACCCACAATATCTACATTATTTAATGATGCTATTCCAGAGACTCTTGTGTCTCCAAATACATCCAAAGACTTAGTTGGTTGTGTGGTTCCTATACCAACTAATCCAGACGGACTTATGACAAAATTATCATCATCAACCTGAACACCGTTTCTAAAATTAAAAGACTTTGTATAGTTAGACATTATTTCTTTTTAGTTATTTATTTGATTTTCAAGAGTGTCTACCTTCGCAGATAACTCCTTGATGGCTTCAATTAAAAGTGGAACTATTTTCTCATAATCTACTGCCAAGTATCCACTACTTCTTGTGGTTGTAATACCTGGTAAACCAAGTGCTTCAATTTCTTGTGCAATGACTCCTGTGTGTGAACTTCCGTCAGATTTTTTAGTGTAGGTGTTACCACTAATTGATTTAACTTTTTCAAGTGCCTTTGTTATGGGTGAGATATTATCTTTTAATCTGATGTCAGAAGATTTGAAAGCTGTTATGTCACCAGTTACTTCTAAATCAACGTCTGGTTGATTTACATCACCAATCGTAACTACAGTATCTTGAACTTGAAGTCTCAACTCATTATTATATAAAATCATAACACCATTAGAACCATTATAAAATCGAATTCCATTACTTTGTTGCGTAGATACAATCTGATAATCATTATTTGTAGCAGGTTGTTGAACCTCTAAATTAATAGCACTAGAACCACTTTTCCATCTTTGAATAACGTTATTTGGTGTAGCAGTATTTGTGGCAATAATTGCTGGTATGGTAGCAACAGTACTGGTTGCATTTAATGTGCCAGTGATCGTTGCACCAGTTCCAATTGCTTCTACTCTTACAACTTCATTAGAGTCAACTAATTTTGTTTGATCAATACCAGTAAGGTCTGAACCATCACCAGAGAAATTAGTGGCATACATGGTTCCAAAGACAGTGGCACCAGCACCAAGATGACCAGCACCAAGTGTTGAAAATCTTGTGATGTTATTGGTACCATGGTTTAAAGAAACACCATTTCCTACATGAAAAATAGCACTTTCAACACTAGCATCAGTATTAGATATTATGAGTTTATTTTCACTCTGTAAGTATAGGTGTTTGTTGCTTCCACCCGCTGACATTGATCTAATAACATTCGCATCAAAATTAGCATTATTGATATTTGGCTCATGTGCGATTTCTAAATCTCTGTCATTACCAAATTTTAATTTTGCATAATCTGCAAAGTGTGATGTCTTTGCAAATCCAACACCACCAGAGATCAAGAGAGAACCAGTTGTCGGTGAAGTTGAATCTGTTGTATCTTTTAATTTAAGAGGATTCTTAAATTGAACTTCATTATTAAATGTAACAGGACCATCGAATTGTGATAGTGATGTATTTGATCTACCACCCTCAACAACTAGTCTTTCTTTGACTGTAACTTCATCAAATACCACACTTAATCTTGCAGGATCCTCACCAGCAACTGATGGTATTGGAGTATCAAATGTGACCTCTTCACCTGTTAATGATGATTTCTTCTGGTTTCCAATGTAGAAATCACCCTTGTTGTTCATACCTGTGTAAACTACAGCACCACCAGATCTCTCCTGTGACTGTGATAAGAACTCCTCATTTTCTGTAAGAGTCTTAATTTGAACTTGAGGTAATGCAGTCGAATAGTTACCTGGACCATAACCAAGATATTCAAACGTGTGACCAGATGCACGTAGAATAGATGGTCTATGAAATTCAATTGGTATTGGTTTAATTAATTTAACTAATGATCCAGGATCGTGAGTCTGAGTTCTTGTTCCTAAAACACCACGGATTATTTGAAGTTCATCATTGTTATTTCCTATCAAGTTCTCACTCCTGATTCGAACTATCTCATCATCAATTTGTGCATATGATCCATAATTAAATCTACCTGAGATACCAGACTTAGAATTAGTTAATTGAATTATAAGAGTATCTTCATTATTAACTGTACTAAATGTTCCGATACCAACTTCTCCTCCAAATATATCTACACCCCGAATGGAAAGATTCTCGTTTCCTTTTTCAGATACCGCATTATTTGCAGAAAGACCATGTTTTAAAATATGACCACCACTCACGTCTGGAAGGTCTGTGTTAATTGTGAATGATAAGACACTAATTTTTGATTTAACAGTAAATGTTCCTTGATTAATATTACTTGAATTATTAAATTGGAATTTGTTACCTGCAACTAATCCATGAGGAATTGTACTTGTAATTGTGCCGATACCACCACTTGTTGCTAAATTTGCTGGAATTGAAGGACCAACAATAAATGCATACTGATCTGCGCTAGGTCTTATATCTCCAGTTGCAGTTACAATACCGATTGTATTTTTTGCATTAATAGACGTGAGTCTGTAATAGCTATCATCAGTGGTTGAAGATCCAGTAAACTGAACAACAAGATCACTATTCGCACCTAATTGAGAATCTACAAGAGCATTTGTTCCATCAGAAGTTATTTCTGCTCCACTTCCACCACCTAGTGATGAATTATTAAAATAAGCTCTGTTTCCTGCTTGCCAACCTGCACCCTGATGAGTAATTTCAAAATGACTTACCTCACCACTACCATTTGTTGTAACTGTTGCCAAAGTATCTTGCCAGTTAGAATCATTTTGAGTTCCTGAAGATGAATGAACTTTGACATTATGTGTTGTAATACCAGCAGAGTAACCACTTCCACCTTTAACAATACCTGTTGTTATACCTGATAAATTATGATTTCTTCCAAAGGTTATTACGGATGTGTTTGTTCCATATGCAATACTGGAGATTGTAAGTCCAACACCAATCTTTTCAACAAATTTATCAACAGTTTCTTTTGTTAAACTTCTATCAGGATAGTTTGTTGCGACTTTTCCTAATGGTGTAGCAAGAGCAAATGTCTTAGTTGCTCGTGGATTTTCATTTGCATTGTCTCGATCAACTTGTGGATATAAGTTTACAACATTTTGACTATACTCTAATTCAGAAAATCCTTTACCATCTGTTTGAGTTGGTAATGCATTACTTGCATTCAATGGGAAAGCATGATAAACACCATCTTGTGTTGAATCAATATATTCCGATAAAATTAAATTTCTGTAAAGATAAATGTTTGATTTTAAGTCTGTTCTCTCAAATCTTGGTAGTGACGCAGTTTTAACATTAAAATCATTTGTTACATTGGTTACTAATGATCTACCTGGTGAATATTTAAATGTCATTCCATCAGGGATATCAGAAACTGTAAACGTTCCGTTATAACCACTATTTGCTGTGCCAACAGTATTGTCCGATGATGTTATATTTTTAATAGTAATCGTATCATTGATACTTAAATTATGTGGTTTATCAACAGAAACTGTAACTTTTGCAGTTCCACCATCATAACTCGCACCGTTAATATATCTAAGATTTCGATTAAAATCAAAATCACTTCTTTCTAAATTAGATGTTTGAGTAAAATCTCCATCAGTTCGAACACCTGTATTGCTTGACTCTTGTATTATAAATCCAGTTTCAGGGTTCTTTGATTGTAGTGCTTCTTGCGGAACTGAGAATCTAAATTTATAAATTTTATCATCTAAGTTTCTATTGTCAGAAATTCTAGTTACGAAAGTTGGCTCAGTTTTGGTTTCAGTTACATTTCCTAGATTACTGTAAATTGTATTTCCATCTGCTACAGAATTTACGTTAATAAACCATCCATTTGAGTCAAATTCAATTGGATGTCCAACATCTCCAGATGTTTTATCTGTGACTCGACTTAAAACTCGAAGATTAGAACCATAGTAAACTGATATTGCTTCACCAAGATCAGCGTTTGCTTTTGAAGATGCTAATTTAAATGTGTTAGCATCAATACGAATTACAAAATAAACTACATCCTCTCCTATATTTTCTGGCAATTCTCCTGTATCACTTCGAACAATGACTTTTTCACCAGTTATGAATTGATGACTTACTGAGTTTACTGTTGTGAATACATTTGAAATTGGAGGATTTACTTGATATTCTTTTACACTTGTGATATTTGGATTACCAACAGCATTAGCCATCAAAATTTTAGCTTCTCTGGTAGTTCCATCAATATCTAAAAATAGTTTATCATTTAATTTTGCACCAATTCTAAATCCTTGAGTGAGTGCTGGTGGAGGTGTATCTAATGTTGAAAATCCATTTAGATATAATTTTCTATCATTTGCTTCGCTTAAAGTTAACGTTTTATCAATCGATAACCAATCAATACTTTCTGATGTTTGATTTATTGATTTTGGTGTAATGATATGACTTAAGAAAGCTTTATCATCCTTTCTAAATGCATCCTTCTTAAATCCTTTTGAAACAAGAGCAAATTGCCCAAAGTTAGAGTTAGAGTTTGTGATTGAAGCATCACCACCACTCTCAGCATTGAAATGTTTATAATAACCAATTGCAAACACAGATACAATTTGAAGAACTGCATCATTTGTGATACTAATGTGACATGTTTCCCATTCAGATCGATATATTGCCTCGGAATCTAGATGATATATTTGTGATGGATTAGTTGATGATGAATTTTGAGATAAGTTACTAGTAGTTTCAGTTGGATCTAATTCGATTCCCTCATATCTACCATTTTGTACACTATATTTTACAAATGCACGATCATCTTTTTGAAGTGAAACACCAGTAAATTGTGCGACAACCATCGAACGGAATCCAGTTGCCTTTGATCCATCGGCATGCATACCATTCATACCCCATACCGATCTCATTGATATGTTAAAGATATATGGTGATGCACCAGATACTGTATCAGTTTCAATGGTAACAGTTGCACCCGTAACATTCGATGCAGGAGTTTCTAATCCAGCATCAAAATTAGATAATGTATATGTAAATACTTTTTCGTTAGTTACACTAATTGTAGAAACTTTGGTTGATACGTTATATGCTGATGGAGAAACACCTCTTATTTTAATTGGTGTTCCTACATCTAAACCATGTGGTTGTTCTGTTGTGACAGTTACCTCATTATCTGCAAATATACCATCACCTGCTTGACACTCAACTATTCTGATTGGATCTGATGCAAAGGCACCAACAATTTCAAATTCTGGTCTTCTCTTTGCGAACCCTGTGGTGCTAGTTGGATATTTGTCTTGTATATTTCTAGTAGATGCAGCATCATAAGCAACAGAAAGCTTATAATAATACATGTTTAAATCATCTATTCCTGTTCTATCAACAATGTTAACACCATCAGCATATTCAAAACAGGTTAGTTTATGATGTGAAAATGTTGGTTTAGCTTGATCAGAACTATTGATATAAACAAGACTATTTTCATCTCCATCAAATATTGAGAACTGCCAAAAATAACACGCACCAGTAATTCTAAACAGTGCTGTTTTTGGAGTGCTGTCTAATGGATTTGGAACATATTTTGGTCTAATTTTTGTTTTTCTCAAATCTAAACCAACAACTGAAGTTCCTCTTGGAACAATAACTCCACCATTAAAACTATTAAACTTGTAAAGTATGTTATCTTCTTGTGTTAAATCAAAATTTGAGTCTAAAGTTAAATCAAAAACATTTGCATCAACTTGTGCACCACCTGGTGTTAGTGCTTTCACACCACCACTCGTTAAAATTCCATAACCAGGTCTATTATCAATCAAATGTTCTCCTGGCATTAAAAGAACAGTGGTTTTTTCAGTTACATCATTATTGTTACCTATGTTATAAGAAAATCTTGCTGCTTCGATAAGTGCTCTTTGTAGAGTCTTAAATGGTCTTGTTTGTGAATTACCTTGATTCGTTATACTATCTGATGCATCCAAATCACTTGGACTTACATAAAGTATGCGACCTTCGACATTTTTAAGGAAATTATCTAACTTATTCAGTGGCATGACACGACAAATCTACTATGTTTCTATGTTCTATTTAGTTGGTTAGGAATTGTTGTAATTTTTTTATTCGCATTTTACTTCTCCACCTCTACTGTAATTTTATCAATGTCTTTTCTTTCTGCAAATATAGTGTAGAAATATTCTGTGGAATCATCTGAACCTACAGTAACGCTGTTGTTATTTATTGATTCTACCCATACTCTCTTGTTACCAATAGGTGTGAGATTCACAGTAATCGAATCATCATGCACAAGACCCACCCAGTAGTCTGGTAAATTAATTACAGAACCAGATGTTTTACCTCTTACATATACTGCATGCTCAGGACCTTCAAGAGATCCATGTGTTAAAGTATGATTTTCTTTTGTTGGATGATCAATTACAAATGACTTGGATGATGCAGCAAACGAACCATACACCTGCAATTCGTGATTACTTTGGTTTCTCTCAGCTGTTGTACTTCCATTTATGCTTACATGACCAGATGTTGTGATACGCATTCTTTCTGTTCTTGATCCAGATGCAGTTGTTGCAATGTTTCTTCCAACAAAGAATCCCAAATGTGCATTAGATTGTATCTCCATCACACCATTACTAACACCAAAACCATATAAATTGTCTACGCTTGTATCTTTGTATAAGAAAAGTTTTACAGCACTATGATGTCCACTGCCAACATATGCAGTTCCTCCCTTATAGGAAGTTCCCATATTAATCACACCTTTAACCTGAGTGTTCTCAGCAGTACCACCTCCATTGTTCAACTTTATGTTATCACTAGTAGCAAATGTATTGCCTGGATCACCCATGATGCGAAGTTTTTCTGTGCCATATGTTGAAAAAACTATATCACGATTTTCACCATGTCCGAGAACAAGATTATATGCTCCTCCGATTGAAGTATAAGCACTACTATTCAATTGTAAGAAAGCACCGTTTATATTCTCATCATTTCCAAATCTTAACATACTAGTAGCACTAGTATGAGTTGCACGATTTAATATCCTTATGCCTTCTTGAGTACTACGAGTGAAATCTACATCAAGTTGAAATCCAGGATTATTAGTTCCCAATCCCATTTTACCATCTTTGTCGATACGAAGTCTTTCTGTATTATCTGTTAATACCTTGAAGTGTGCATCTGTACCTGTACCTGTATCAACTACTTCTGCAGATGTGTTATCTTGTTCTATCTTACTAACAGAACCACTACCACTAGAATCTTTAACAGCAGTTGCTAAATCTTCAATTCTCACTTGAGTATAAATGTTAGTTCCAGTATCAGTATTAAGATTGGATGATTGTCTTCTACCAAATCCATCACCATCGGTATTGTTGCCACTACAATAGTGCATTATTTTAAACCAAGTTGTCTGTGAAAGATTAATGATCTTACTACCAGTAGACTGAGTGGTTACATTAGTAGTACCAGTGTGGGAAGCTGAACCTTCTACAAATGATGCTGATGCATCAAGACCAGCAGTTGAAATTTGTGATTCAGTGGTGCTATAAACTAATCTAGTTTTATGTCTGTCGATTTCATGTGCTGGAGCAGACCAGTCTATCTTATAGTCTCCTGCAGGTAATGACCAATAACCAGGTGTATTTCCAGATCCTATAGTTGATTGACCATTTGGAGTAGCAGTAAAAGAGTGTACTAAATTTGATGGGTCTTCTTTTACTGTTAAATCCCTGTCTTTCCAACCACTTGATTGAAATGTTCCACCATTTACTTGATTATCTTTCTCATCTTTTAATATTGCTACTTTAGTTGTTCCTGTGCTTACTCCTCCAGAACTAGTCTTATATGAAAGACTCATTGTTCCAGCGTCAAAAGTGTTAGTACCATTTAAAAATATTTTTAATCTGTCTACCGTTCCACTTACTGAAGATAAAGAACCTCGTGACACAGCTCCACCAGTATTACTCTTTCTAAATTCACCAATTTCTGTGTAAGAATTAGAAGATGCTTTATTGATAATCATCGAACCGTGTAATTCGGCACCACCACCATCACCG
>JGI25127J35165_1000561_pt1 | contig 10975 bp, 12 predicted proteins | sample ETNvirenome_2_30_FD_35165 | JGI IMG/M metagenome (IMG submission 35165) | reverse complement strand
TTCCTACGTTTAGCTGCTTTACTTCCTTTTTTAACTTTACCTGTTACAGCACCTTTTAATTTACTACCGGGATTATCGCGTCTATATTTAGCAATACCCTTTTTAGTCATACCTGCACCAGATTTAGTTGGTCTTTTGTGACCGCCCTTAATAGTATGTCCCTTCATAGATCCTTTTTTCTTATCGTCTTTTTTTGCCATAGGACTTCTCCTTACGTGGTGCTAATAGTTTCTTAGCGTCTTTTCCGGTACTTCGAGTAGTGGTGCCACAGGCACATTTAAATTTACTTTTCATTATTTTACTTCCTTCTTGGTCTAATAGCTAAGGGCGCACAAGCTAACAAAAGTAAAGCACCCGGACCCGGTACGTCAGCAGCAGTTAGATTGTCAACNTGAGACTTTACAGAGTTTANNGTCTCTAACCACGCTACTAAGCTGTCTAAGGTTTCTTTACCAAAGACAGCACCAATACCAATAACAATACACATTAAAATAAAAACCTTTTTGTTTAATTTTTCAATTTTTAATTCTTTGCTTTTATTTGCTTTTTGACATTGATTCAATTCGTGTTGTAAATGATCTGCTTCTTTTTTATTACAGTACTCGCAAATTTCTTTATGTTGGTTCATTTACGGCCTCTGTTTCTAGCACGATTACGAGAGGCTCTTTCTTTGACCATTCGACCCGACTTAGTGTGAGACATATCTTTACCATCACCGTTACCGTAAGTACCTGCCTTACGGTTAGCAGCATTTAATCTAGCCCGATACTTTTTACGAGCAGGAGTACTATGATAAGCTGTATTATACTTATTTTTCTTAGCTTTAGATTGTGGATTTCTATCATAATAATATTTAGAATTCTTTTTACCTGATGGCATAGTATCTCCTTAAATGCCCACCTTGGATTTTACCCCAAGGTGGGTCTGACTGGCCCTGCTGGTAAGTTCAACAGAACCAAGATAGCGAAGCTTAGGTGCCGAACTTAAACGGCGGATCTAAGTTCATTTTATCTACGGTAGACTCAATGCCTTCCATATCTAATTCATCGCGGTGATCTACAATTACCCGGCACACCACTTGGTATAAACCGGGGGTGCATTTTGATGGGTCATCAAGATCTTCCGATAACCTACTTACTAATTTATTTTTTAAAGTTGAGATATCACTCATGTTATTCCTTAGACTGATGCGACAAACACTTCTAAGTCAACGTCAGCAGTATCTGCCTGAGCGTTAAAGGTGTCAATAACGGACCACGAAGCCCAAGCTGAACCATTGGTTTTAGCGTCAATATCATCATTATAGATACAGAAAGTCTGTCCTGCTTCTAACTTGATGTAGGCAGTATCACCGCCTGTGTTAATTAAACCAAGGGTGACAAAGTTAGTGTTATCTTTATTCGTAATACGAACATATCGAATATTAGTTTTGATAAAAGCTCCTGCTCCCGCAGTAGTACCCAAAGTTAAAAGAGTTCTAGCAGCGGCGGTATCGATAGTAACAATCCTATGACTAATTTCATTAATCGAAGCGATTGTTAACGTGTTAGTAACACCTCGGTCAACTCCATTAAGAGTAATAGCTTCGGTGTGAGTTACAGTAAGTGTGGCTGGTGTAATTGTAGATGACATGTTTTACCTTCCGCTTTTAGCGTTTCTTAATCGTCGATTGCTACCGGCAGCAAGAACTTTCTTTTTAGTTTTCTTTTTACCGGGCATTTTAGTAGCCCGCATTTTAGCAACGGCTTTTTTTGCTTTTGCTAATTTCTTTTTTTCTGCTTCAGTTAATTTAGCCATATCTATTTGCTCCTTGTACGATAGGCGACCCGTGAGGGACTTTAGTTTTATAGGTGTGACTAGCGTCTAAAGAAGATAACATATCAAACTTACGAGCTAAACCACCTTCAATTTTTTCAATTTCAGATAAAAACGAGTTGTCATTGGTAGATGAAATAAGATAATGAAATTCATAAAAATTCGTATTAGTTGCATAGAAATTATAACCAGCAGAATTTTCTCTAACACCTATAGAAATTTGATTTTCTCTTGCAGTGCTAGTTAAAGTAATGTCTTCAATGGTGTCAGTACTTACTGTAGTTTTGTCTGTCCCGTTTACTCTAACAAACGATGTACCGCTACTATTTTCAGTTCCTGCTACAATTATGTAATATTCTCTATCGCTTGGTATAGCGCCAGCGTAGGTAATACCTGTAACACTACCGCTAGATCCTTTAGTATACAATTTAACACCTTGAGGGTAACTGCTTCCGTCTAATTCAACTCTAAAATGATTAGTTTTATTATTTTCTTTCATACACAACAAACATTTAGTACCAGCAGTAGGGGATGATTTAATTACAAATACTACAGCAAAGTTATTAGCTGATACATCTACATTAAAAGCATCTCCTACATCGGCATATAAAGCAACAGGTACTTCAGGTGCAGTAGTAGATCCAGCTACATTAAAGAAAGAAAAATAATTATTTGAGGCATCTGCTGAAAGAGTAGGCTCATCGCCAGAAACTGTACCAAAATCATGTCCATTGTCTGACCAATCAGACCAAAGCTCAAGAAATGCAGTACCATTAGTAGGTTTTTGCATATTCTCAGAAATTAGCGCGGCTTTACAAGAGGCAATTTCACACTGGTCTGATGAAAACACACCGCCGGTTTTAAAACTCCATTCTCTATCCCAAGGTTGAGGAACAACCCAATTAACAGTTGAAGCTTTTAATGTTCCTTCTCGTAAGGATAAAATATATTCTTCACTGCCTCGGCCTAAAATAGAAGTTCTATTCTGTTTTAAAGAACACTTCTTTTCATTTTCATTTGTAATCCCTCTGTTTTCAGCGTTAATTGGTCCATCAATAGTTAAACGCATTAGACCATTATCACTGTAAGAGGTATGGGGTTTTCTTCCCGACGTTGGCATCTAACACCTCACTTTTTCTTTTTCTTTTTCTTAATCATTGCTGCACCTCTACCCGGATTTTGTTTTACAGCAATTACCTTCTTTTTTTTCTTTTTCATCGCTTTTTTCATTCCTCGTGCCATTGTAAAATCTCCTTTGTTTTACATAGTCTTTAAATTCTTTGGAGGTATTAACGTAATATCCTCCTTTTTCTAATAATTCTGAATATTTATTAACTTTACTTAAACGTTGTATAAATACCCAGCCATAATCTTCATCGCTAAGATAACCCCAATCTTCTTCTGTTTGATTAGGGTCTTCGCAATCATCTTTAGGGTCAAAACACATTACATACAAATCTTTTTTATGTAACTCTTTGTTGAACTCTTGTTCCCATTTATCAAGGTTATCCCACTCTTGGAAAATAACAGCTATTAAATCATAATCATCAGACCAATTAGTTATTTCTTCAATAACTTTTTCTTCTTGTCCTAAAACAGTTTTAACTTTGTTTTCCATCCACGCTTTTTTTGCAAAGGGACACGGAGGCATATTGTTAAAATGCAAACTGGGTTTATCTAAATAATTAATAATCCAGTTTTCTATTTCTTTTTGTATTACGTTTAAATTTATTATCCTTCTCCAATAGTTCCATCAGCATTAGTGTTAAGTGCTTCAGTCATTTCCTGAAATTTAGCGGTCTGTCCATCACGGACAGCCTTAACTGCTCCAATTGAGCCAGCACCCATAATGGTGCCTAAAATCATATACTCAGCGGTTTGCATACCGCGTTCGTCTTTTAAAAAATTTTTGATTTTATTAATCATCTTTTCTTCTTTCGATTTCTCTAATTCTATATTCGTGATCTTCTGTTCGACGAAATATAGTCTTTAACTGTTCCGTCAAACTAGCAAGTTGCACGTTCATTTTCCATAACATTCCTATAATACCAGAACCAATTAATAGCTCTACGACAGGAATAACATCCATGACAGGCATAGTTATCTCCTTGAACTGACAGCAGACTGCCCAAAATAAAAACCAATAATAGCAATCAGGGCTGTACGCAACTCAGTAACAAGAAGAAATCCTTTGACTTCATGAAACTGTTCCGTAAATAATCCAAAGATACCACCAAACTCACCTTCGACCCACGTAGGAATACCAAAGAAGGAGAGAATAAAGGGCGCACCAACCATTGCGAATAAAACAGTAATAACAATGAATCGCCGTACCCACGTACCACCTGCACCGCCCCGTGCCTCCGCACGGTCAGCAGAGTCATCAGCAGCAGCTTGGGTCTTAATAGCCAACTCAGCAAGAGCCGACTGTCGTTCTACCATAGAACCAATTAATTTAAAGATAAAACCGGAGAGACCTCCGCCGATAAGGGACAGCAATTCTATAGGCATGGTTTAACCCTCCCAAACAGTCTTACCAAAGACCTTCAGTGCTTCCCAAAATCCTTTAAAAAAATTAATAAAGGTTTTGTAAATAGCCTTCATAGTGGGCCTCATTTCTTCTTCTTTAAATAAGTTTTATAAGCAATAACCAAAGCTAATCTTTCAGCTTGAGTATCAGGCGTATAATCTAACACAGAACCGCCAGTAAAGTCAGTCTTGCTCATTTCAGTAGTCGTGTTAATACCAGCACTAAAAGTAATAGCGGTATTACCCGACGAACCTTTATCAGCCTGCGTTAAAGTAAGAACCTTATCGGATCTAGATACGGTAATTGTACCGTTATGTCCGTTAGCATGTTCAATAGCCTGCTCAAGGTTATCGACTAAACCAGCAGCGGTAGTTTCTCCTGAAATCTGGACAACAATGTTACCGCTATCCGTAGCTCCAGTTGCTTTACCACCGCCGTTAAAAAACTTGTAAATTTTAGACGTACCCACGCCGTCAATAATAGTAATTGTCTGAGCATCTAATGCTGCTGGAATACCGCTGGTGTTTAAGATACCAGTAATGGTAGCAGTAGCTGAAACATCTGAAGTAGACTGACCGACAGTATTATCAATTACAGCTTTAGCTCCAGCATGAGCAATCGCTGCTGCGACTAGTTTATCTGAGTTAGACCAAGTTTTTTCTGCTAATGCTCCGGTAGTTGGTGCGAGGTCAATAGACATTATCCACCTTCTTTCTTTTTATACCCCATCATTTTGTTAAGGGCTTCTCTTCGTTTTTGACAAGGAGAACATGGCTTAACCAAACCCCCCGTGGCTTTATTAATAACATTTTTAACTGTATCTCCTAGACCCCTAGAGGGACCATCATAATCTTTACACTCCACGCAATTATCTTCAGTTGGCTTACCACCAAATTTATTAATTGTACAGATGCGTTGATCTTCTAAAGTAGCTAAATGAATACAAGACATATGTTCTCCTTAAGAAACTGAGGTACAAGTACTGTCAATATCGCAGCACGTACACTCATCTACAACCGGAATCCATGAAAGATCAACCGGATAATTATCAGAGTCTACAAAATAATGGTCTCTAATATTTAAGCAACCATCGCTACACTCAGCTTCTGTGTTAGAAATCCAAGAATATGTACCTCCCCCTGAGTCATAAGAAATAACTGTAAGGGATTCATCTTGGTTAGTTCTAGCATCTCTAGAACCTGACCGTGTGCATTTAAACGACTCATATTTACAAATATCATGATAGTAATTTTTAGTATTAGCAAAACTAAGTTTCATACCGCCTACATTAGGAATACCATATCTAAGTAAGTTACCACTAGACAATGCTTCAATAGACGAAACGAAAGAACTATGCGCTGCTGACGGGAACTGGAAGGGGTCGGATTCACCCGAACAAGTACCATTAGTGGTATCATAACACGCATCTTTATTATCAGCAGTTTTAAATACACTGCCTTGAACAAAGGTTTTACAAATAGTAGGCGTAGTAGCTGTAATTCTATCTGCTGAATCAGTACCAAAAATAGCGATTTGTTTTGAGGTAGGTGAATCTGCTAACCATTGAGTAGAAGACCCGTAAGGGTTAAGATTAGAAATGTTTTCAGCAGAAGTCCTACCAACTGAAGGCGAAGACCTGTAATGAACAACAGGTCCAAAAGAAGATCCTGTTGTATTATAAGGATCTGTCAGTAAGGCAGTATTATTATAATCATTCTTAACCTGCCTAAGTCCTTGAATTTTTACTCCATGTGATCCTCTCCAGAAATAGGAGTTATTATTCACAGCAAAGTTAGACCCACTAAACCCATCCTTACGTGTACCAAAGTCAATAGAACTAGGGTAAAGAGTTTCTAATAACAACGCGCTAGTACTAAGGTTGTGGAATACAGAATCTTTAATAAACAAGTTTTGAACCTGTTTACGCCCATAGTGTAAATACTTCGTTGATAGAGACGAAACAGCACCGTCACTAAGAGGGAACAGTGGTCCTTCTGGAGTGTTCTTACAAGCATCCGTTGATAAATCAGTAGACAGACAATATTTACTTACATCAGAAGCAACAACAAAATTATCGAAGTAAAGATGGTTAATAGCATTATGCCCAAAGATCTGGTGTGAGTTAGCTTTCTCATCTAAATGAAAATCTTTAAACAAGAAGTTTCTAAACGTCCAACAACCAAAGTTATTTTTATGACCTGCTACGCCGCTAAATGAACCATTGTATGACCCTAAGATATCTCTAATAGTAAGAGAAGGACCGGGCATATTAATGATTCTAGAGTGACAGTTATCAACTTTAATGTTAATCATCATTCTGTTTTCAACAAACGAGTTAAAGTTATAGATACCTCTAGGGTTGGGATTACCAATAGTTGAAGTATAATCGTCAATAACTTTAATACCGTATTTAGTATTAAAATCATCTAACGACCATTTAACAATATCGGTATCTTTCTTATCGGGATCACTATAGTTATCCACGTTCTTAACCCACAAGTCAATGATAAGACTATGACCTTCATCACAGATAAGATTATCAGTCATGTTCTCAACAGTAAAGTGTTTGACCATAACAGGGTTCTTAACTACTGGACCCGGTACAGCACCGGATGTAATAGACTTAGCATAGATACCCATAGCCCAAGAGTTATTATCAGCCATGACCATTAGATCGTGGTTGTATCGACCAAGGATAATACACTGACCAGCCACAGTACCAAGACAGAAGTAGCTACTAGTATGCACTAAGTCTGATCCAAAGATACCTTTACAGGCACTAGCAGGATCATTTGTACAAGCACTACCACACGTAATCTCAGCAGCAAGGTTAGTACCGTTAGAGGCTGAAAGATCTACACTATTAGAGCAGAAGTAGGGCCACCATTGGACTTCAGACATACGACACGTACAGTTAGCTCTACAATAATTACAAGAAGCGGTAGTACAATCAGCGCATCCTGAGCCATTAGCTAAGACACCGCAGCAGTTAACACCACATACAGTAAGATCTGAAGAACACTGATAGTTGTCTTCTGAAGCAAGAACCTTCCTACATTTATTATACTGAATTTGACCCGCCACAGAGCCATTAGCAGCCCTTGTAAGCGTATCACCACAGATAATGTCTCCAGACGAATCGACTAATAAAGACCCCTTGATGCCATCTACGCAAGCTGAGGTGAAGTCCACATTCTCAATCAAAAGCCTACAGTTAGAACCAGTAGATTTTAAACACTGGTTTACTGATGCGCCGTTGAAGCTGGTGTAGACCGTAAGATCCTTAACGTGTAACGCAAAGGAATCCCACGCCATATCTACCTTATCGGAACCCGGAGGGAACCATAAGATAGTCTTACTCTTACTATCTGGGTTTTTTGATTTAATAACTAAACTCTTTTTCTGGAGAGCATTTCGGCACCAGTTAGCACCCTCAGTATACGTCAAGGTTTCAGAATCCTTGGCATTAGGCCAATGGTATTTACGAGGCGATGATGTCGTACCGGGGTTGAGGATGATCTCAGCGTCGTGTCTAGCAGCCTCTGCGCTTCCTGTGTTAAGCAATGCAAACGCGGCTGCAACCGTAGTCACATCTGCTGTACCTCCAGATACTTCACTAGAAGTACCCACAACCACCTGTACGGGGGCTGGGTTGTAGTTAAACCAGAATGACTCGTAGCCATTAAATAGAATATTCTGTTGGCTAGTTGCACCAAAGATATATCTATTTTTATTATAGAAAACTTTAGCTCCACTAGAGTTATAATAATTAAACCCGGTCGAAGCAAGATTCCATTTAGTACTAGACCCAATAGCTGGGAACTTATTTTTGTAGAAAAGATCGTTAGCCCCTCGTAATAACTCAGGACCATCAGGAACCGTTTCAGGCCACACTGCTTTACTTAAGGGGAAGTCTTCACCTGAGATTGGACCCCAGTTCTTGTACTCACCCTCAGTTCTACCTCCAGAGGTTTCTCCGCTAAGGAGAACTTCAGCATTACCCGTAGGGGGTTCTCCGTAAAGAAGCCTACTTGTTCCAACTCCCAGACCATCAGCACGAGACTTGGCTTTAATTCTAGCCCTAACTTCATGAACACCACTAGTTAAAGCGTCTGTCTCAACTCTAACGGTATATTCTTCTAACGAATCTAAAAGATTTCCGTTATCATCTCGTTTAACCTTAGCTACGCTAGTTTCTTTAGGATGTTTATACTCTCTATCAAGAGTGGCGACACCATCACCAGAAGTAGCACCATCAAGATAGAATTTAACTGACTCGATACCGTCCATGTGAGCAGCAGACACAGTTAAGTAAAATCCTAATTGAGTTTCATCAAGATCTAAATACTCGTTTGCATAGTTCTTAAACGGCAATTCTGTCCATCTAGCCATAACCTGTGGTTTGCCTTTAGCAACTAAATTAAAGTCATGTTTTGGATCAGTATGATACCACGTATCTTCGTTCCAGTTTTGAGCAGAAACTGCTTTAATGGTAGGAACATCGTTAGCTTCATCGACCCTATCAAGATAAGAACTAGTAGTTCCTGTAACATCAGGAACAAGTTTAATTTCTCGGGTTATAGTAGAAGCATCTACTCCTTGAATACCTGCAAAATTCGGATTTTGAGCAGAACTGCTGAAATCTTCAGTATGAGAATTAAGCAAAACAATATGTTTAAGATCTTCTGTTCTATTTTTAAATTGCCAGAAGAAAGACCCGCAACTATCGTAGTAAATATTATAAACAGAATTAGGATCATTAGCGTATTGTTTAATAGTATCTTCTAAGTTTTCTGCTGCATTAAGGCAGTTAGGAACACTTTGGATAATACCAGCTAATTTAAAATCTGTGGGATAATCTCTGTCGTATCGACTACAAGGACCACCTGCGTCAGCCACGTACCACACCTCTACTGTATAAGTATGAGGACGCATAGGCATAAGCATAGCTCCGGCAGCTTCTGCAACAAAATTACCAGAAACATCAATATAACTATTACATCTTTGAGCTACATTTCCGTTAGCAATCCAAGGGTTACAGAAAACACAAGTACCCGTATCTTCACAGTTTGTGCCTGTTTGTTTGTAAACTCCTGTATCACCAATAGCTGATTTAACGATACCTCTTTCAGTTTGTGAATCTTTAACGTATTCGTGGTCAAGCCTAAAATAACATTGAGCAAACGAAGCATCAACGTTTTCGGTACAATCGTCAGTTGAGAAATCATAACAGAACTTGTATACTGACCGGACTTGAGTAGACCACAATCTAAGATAAGTAACGTTTATATAACTCGGGCCATCAGGATTATTATTCCACCAACCTGTAGTAGAGTCACTTAAGAAGTCATAAGCATCTTGCCTAAAAGTAGAGTTTTCTAATAACTCATGTTTACAGTAAGTAGCTGCATACCAAGTAGAGTCTAATTTAGTAAAGTCAACCGCTACTTTGTCTTTTTCGTCAGTGTCCTTCATAGCCTTAGCAATTTCAGTAAGCTCAAATCCGTTATTTAATAACGTAGATGTGTCTTCTGTAGCTGAAATAGTGTAGTTACCGTTTGTAGTTAGAATACTAGACGAGTCAGAAACTTCGCCATTAACTACGTTAAAGCCAATTAACTTATTAAATTGATTAGTTCGTTTAAACTTTAAGTTATTGTTAGTTAATTTAAGAGTAGTATAAACACCTTTAGCTAAAACAGGAGGGCTTGCAGATACGTCAGCAAAATCGCAATCTCCACACTCTCCGTTTACATTACTGTTACAAAATTGAAGTTGTTTAATTGCAATTTTTTCATTAACAGGTTGCCTAGCTAATATACCTTGGTTACTAAAACTTTTAATAAAACAAGCTTTAACTTTATCAAAAGTAATTGGCATATTTCCTAAAATATAATAATCTTGGCTCCAAGTAGAATATTCTATTTCTTCAAATCCTGTTTGGTTGGAGAGTTCTCCGCAAAGACCATATTCAATTTGTTGGTTATAAGGTGCGCTTAAACCAAACGTAATACCATCTTGAAGAGTTCCAGTAGAATCATAAGCTTCAAATGTAAACTCTTTAACTACTTCTCCGCCGCCGCAGGTAGGAGGAATAAACGCTGGACATCCTCCGTTTACACAAGTTAAATAATTGTTGTTTACACAACCAGCATCAACAAAACAACCACACTCATCGATTTCTGTTTTACTTAAACAAGGACAATCTATGTTGTTAATAACTGGACTCCAACAAAGAGAATCGTGAGTTCCTAATTTAGACATACATTGATCAAAGGTAATAAATTCAGGAGTTCCTCTTGGACAATCGCAGCAGTTATATATACTACTTCCTGAGCATCTTTCACACGAAATACCATATTGTTGACAATCAGCGCAACACTCTGCGGCAGGAACATTTTCAGAGGGACAGTCAGTACACTGTTTATCGTTAAACGTACCTCCAATTCCCTGACAGCAAGCACATATTTGTTCTAATAGTGATTTTGTTAAGGGCGAAATATCGCCACAGCCGTCTCCAACTGGAAGTCTATTTACGCAATCACAGATATCGCAAACACAACTATCAGGGCCAATTGTACCAATGCTGCCTTCGCAATCAAAAGTATCATCAATACCTTGACATCCTAA
>JGI25127J35165_1000559_pt1 | contig 10978 bp, 6 predicted proteins | sample ETNvirenome_2_30_FD_35165 | JGI IMG/M metagenome (IMG submission 35165) | reverse complement strand
TCATCCACGTTAATTTCTAATACTGGTGCACCTAATTTGCGAAAACAGTAATCAATTAATTCTTGTCTAGAACTTGGTTTTGCCATTATTCGAATGTTCCTCCATCTATAGCACCAGCAGTGAGTAATCCACCAATATAAACACTTTTTGCGATACCTACACCACCTGCTATTCGCAGTGCTCCTGTTGTAGTAGAAAAAGATTGTGTAGTGTCATTAAGTGTAGAAATTCCAGTAGTAATTAAAAGACCACCAGTATTGATTATTATACCTGATTGTGCAGTGATAATACCAATAGAATCAACGTTAGTAACGTCTTCAAAAGTAAGTGTTCCACCTATTGAAACATTTTTCTTAAATTCTACATCCTCTAGGAAGGTAGATAACCCTGAGATATTTAGAGATCTAGCATTTATTTCGTCAAGGGTAATATCTTCATTAACAAAAAGATTACCACCAACATAGAAATCACCACCAGTGGTTGTAATTCCACCATTCGCAGATAGAGTTGTTAAACCAGTTACGTTAAGAGATGAAGCACTTACAGATCCAACGGTTATATCTGGTGTTCCAAATAAACCAAGTGCTAGATCAGCAGTTCCAGTTACATCACCAGTAAGAGGTCCTACAAATGATGTTGCAGTAATTATACCTGCACCAACATTTGCTAAAGTTGATATTCCCGATACACTAAGTTGAGTAACTGATGCAATACCACCAATAACATTAATGGCATTTTGTGTTTGAATAGAACCACCACCCGCACTGGATAGTATTTTTATTGCATCTGTTTGTCCAACTCTAACTTTGATTGGCATTATCGAGTAACTCCTTCTCTTAAGAGGACTGAACCCTCTACGACTCTTGTTTTTTCACCCCCTGCATTTGTTATCACAATATCATATACGTATCGACCTGATTTTGGTATATTAGATGATGCTGCTGATAGAGAAATAAGTAATTCTCCATTAGTTGCATCTAATATATTTGTTGTAAAATCATGTTTAGATGAACTACCAGCATGTTTTCTAAATTGAGCAGCAACTGTAAACCCATTCAAATCCAATGGTCCTGAATCATCAGATTCCACTAAATTAAAAGTTTGACTAAAATCTGATCCAGCATTAATCACTAAATTTGAAACATATACGGCTGCCATCTACTTAAAATAATATTTTCTAATTATATTTATGTCTTATTGTTGCCATCTACAAAAACCTTGAGTAATGACTTAATTTCATCCAATTCATTTCTAAGTTTTTGAATTTCATCTTTTTGTTTTTTTCGAGATTTTAAAGAGTTTATATATTGAGTATAACCTTGATCATCATTGTTAATAATAGCACCTGTTTTGGGATCTCTGTATAAATGTGGGTGACCTTCTACTTTTATCATTTGATTGCGATGGTTCTTAATTCAGTTATTCTTGGTGGACGAGCTTGATTTGTACCAGACATTACAATTTTAATTGTATATCCTACAAATTCTGGTAAACCATCCGCAGTGAACTCATACTCTTTGAACTCATTGAATGCACTTGGTGTAACCAAAGTATCAGGTCTACCATCATTCTTTGACTCATCAACCACTGCAAATCCAACTCCAGTAACTCCAGTAACATTTTTATATCCAGGAAATAGTTCAAATGCTTGACTTACTTCTCCAGAATCAGGTCTTATCAAACTATATAAAACTCTGAAATCAGCCGATTCTGGTCTAAAGGCACTTAATATAACTTTTAATGAATCTGCAGGATTTTTTAATCTAACAGTATTCGATACATAAACTGCTGCATGAGGATCATTCAATATTGAATCTACACGATTATCTGTATCATAGTTTTCTAATCCAATTGGACTATTTAATCTATGATTTACAAATTCAGTTTCTGAACCACTACTTAATCTAATTATTGGTGATAAATTTTCATCATTTGAATTTAAATTTATTGTAGTTGTAAATGATTTGTTAGAAGGTAAGTTTGATAGATATGCATCTTCATTAACTTTTGATGCAACTAATTTTACACTATCAAATGCATTATATGTGTTAAGTTGAACTGGTTCAAAACCATTATCAACAAATGAAGCTTCAACTCCATCAACACTTGTTCCTGATACTCCTCTAATTGATGCCTCTACGGTTGTTGTAGACCCATCTGCACCTGAAGGAGTCAATACATCATATCTCGGAATTACACCACTATACAGGATGTTCTGGGATGCTTTTACAGATGTTCCCCCCACAAGGGTTTGACTGTTGAATGATAATTGAGGTGACCCAAGAGTTTCTCCAGATGATGAAGATCTGTCTTTTCCGTTAGTAGATCTATTAAATGAAATATGATAATCATCAAGTTTTGGTGATGGTGAATCTGAAATACCCATACCAACAACTTCAAGTCTTCTAATTGACACACCACTTAGTTCATGTTTTCTTACAACATTTCCAATATTATGAGTTGTAGATACAGTGTTATCAACACCTCTTCCACCAGCTAAAATTGATAAAGTTCCAGCATTACCAACTCCTGAAGCAGTTATTCCAGAATATCCAATAATTTCATTTCCAATTTTAATATATCCAGGATTGTTGGTATTTACAGGTATTCCTTCAAAATTTTCAAATTGAATGGTAGATGCCACACTAATTACACTAGTATCCGTTCTTGATAGATTAGCATTAAGTGTAGTTGGTTCAACATCAGATTCAATGTCTTGAATTGAAACTTTATTTACAGTAGAATACATGCCATGATTAAAATGATTTATTTTTGCAACATTTCCTCCATTTAATCCACTATCAAAACTTCTTGATAATATTTCTCCTATTGTTCCTGTTGGAATTGTTGTATCTGAATCAGCAAAATATGTAACTGCTACACCAACTGATGGAGCAAATGATGCTTCATTAGCTTGAATATTCGTCAAGAATAAAGTATCAATTCCACCCGTGCTTCCAATACTAATTCGAGCACCTTCACCCTGACCACCTTNAGTNCCNACTTGTAGANGTNACAATACCTACNACATCTCCTATTTGATATCCATTTCCACGTTCTCCACCAGCACTTGTAAATGCTATTGTATTAATAGCTCCTGTTGTAGCATCTACACCAGTAATATTTAATTTTAATCCAGTTCCTTTACCAGTAATTGCAAAAGTTTCGACAGAATTAGTTGCTTCATAATTTGTTCCACCAAGACCATCAATTACATTTGCGGATGCTACAGGTGCACCAGTTCCTGTAATTACTGCAGTGCTTGTAGCAAAAGTAGCACTTACCTTTCTACCTGCAACTAAATTAGAGGAAATTGCACCATTAGTAATAGTTGTGATACCTATTGTCCCAGTTTTAGGGAAAGTTTCTATTGGATTGCTCAATAGAGTAGGTACATATCCATTACTATCACTTAGTTTAGGATTATTAAATAATGCTGTTCCTGATTGTGAAGTAAATTTAGCCTTATATAATTTAAATGTCATATCCATGGTCTGATCTTCAGTCCAAAGAGCACCATTTTGTGATTTAAATATAGCACCCATAGCATATTGTGTGGTATAAATTAAAGATGCTCCAGAATCTGCTTCTTGAATAGTGCTTGCATTTACTGCAACTCCACCATGTCTTCCTGTCCAAACATTGTATGCAGTACTTTGAGGTGCTACTAAAACAAATGCATATGATTGACCTGGTGCCAAATATATTGGTTCTGGGAATGTAAACTTGGTTGGTTTACTTGCAGACTCAGCATCAAACTCAATTAAAGTGATTTCATTTCCATTTGCATCGGTTCCTCTTGGTCTTAGTGTTTTACTTCTACCTATCAAATTTCTAGATGGTCTAGCATCACCAGTTACAGTCCTAACTTCACATGTTATTGGTGAATTTGTAGTGGTATCAACTGAAGCAAAGTAGACTTCTACCGAAGTTATGAAGGCACCATTCAAATCTTTGTTCGCACCCACAGCACTTGGTGAATCTACATTACCACCAACAACAAAGGTTTGTGCTAATGGATCATAATATCGTACCGTTTCTACGAGAGCAAGATTTCCTGAAAGATCTCCAGTAACATTAACTGTATTGGTGTTTGTTTCAATAGTAAGTGTTTCTTGCCATTCTTCGAATGTTCCAACGGCATCATATCTTGTCTCAGCAGCAATAACACCAAATTTTTCAGCAGGACCTACATTTTCATTTGTAGAACTTGATGTTAACTTAAAGTCTTTCGAACCTGCTTCTATTCTAACACTTGGTGTTGGTTGTGCTAATGGATCACGAAGAAAAGATGATCCAAGTAAATCTCCAAAATCATCAGTTATAAATTTTAAATCTTTTACATATGCTTCCGCCTGTGATGTTCCTCCAATTAATTTTGCATTTTTTGTTAAGTATCCAGAAAAATCTCCTTGTGCCTCTTCAGATAATGATTTTATATCAATGTTTAAAATATCTATTGATGGTGTATACACAGTGGGTATATCTAATAATCCAGTGCTTTTAGTATATGGATTTTTTAAATATGTTTCAGTTGGAGTTGAAATGTTACCTGATTTATGGTCTGGTCGGCATAATTTAAATGTCATAATTTGTGAACCAGAACCTAAATCATAAGCTGTCACAGTTTCTCCAACTTCAAAAGTGCCGTTTGAACCATTTTCAGTGCCATTTGGTTCTTTAACTATTTCCAATAATTTGGGAATTACATCAAATATTCTTTGACCATCAATGAATAAGTATAATCTTAAATGAGCTGCAAATCCACTAGACACAAATGATATATTTCGAGATCTCATAAAATCTTCAGTGCCAGAAGATACTAGATTATTTCGAACAGTAGTATCGGCATTACTAAATTGAAGGGTTTGATTTATAACATTCTGCGATGTGATTTCACCTTCGAAAATAGTTCTTTGCACTGTGCTTCCTGCTCTTCCAGGATTTGCCACTGCTCTAAGTCCTCGGTCAACTGTTAATGGATCTTCAGCAGATCCAAAATTAACATCTAAATTAACATTTGATACTGTTCCATTTGTTCCTTCTTGTCGTATAGTTCTTGTTGGTTCAATCTGTCTTGTTCTTGTCCAAACATCAGATCTAGGATCTAAATCAATAGTTCCACTAAAAACAGGAATTTCATATGGGTTGACATTCATGGTGTCATTAACTTCACCAGTTTTTGTTGCATAAGGTTGTGTTATCCACTCAACTTCTTCATAATTCAATGTTATAACATCACCAGTTTTTTTAATATTTGCGTCAAATAATTCAAAATCATCATTAAAATCTAATTGGGAAATATCAATTGATGATGCTGGTGTTATTTGTGAAGCAAGAGTATCCCTACTTCTAAACGGTATTAGTTCTCCAGCATTTGGATTAATTTGAATTGATGATAAATTACGATTTATAAAATTATAATTTTCAAATGAATCGACAAAAAATCCTGTTTTAAATCTATTTCTTCCTTCCTCATCTAAAACTTGCAATGTTTGAGCATTTGTTTCTAATAAAGATAGAGTAGTAATTTCCTCTAAATTTTTAACTCTATCATCAATATTACCAATATCTCTCATGGTAAATCTTCGATTATCAGTTAATGCTATTGATGCATTTTGAGGATTATATAAGTAAGGTGGTAATGCTATTGTGGCTAATTCCATTAGTTCACCAGACTTTACTGGTGGTTTTGGATTCATAGAGGGTAAACCCTTCTCATATATAAATTTACCAAATTTATTGATATAAAGTTTATCTATTCTAGCTAGATAGTGTTCGTAACTAAGAATAGAAGATTCATTTGGTTTTAAATATCTTAAAATTGCTGTTCCACTAAAATCTCTTTGAGAAAACTGGAAGGGTGATCCAGTATCTGTAGCAACAATATATTCAGATACCCTTGGTCTAAAATCTAAAGTATCAGAAGCTCTTATAGCACTACTACCAATTCTTGGAATATCAGTAGAAAATCTATCTTCATCATAACTATTGACAGTAAATACATCACCAACATCTGATGAAACTGAATAAAAATCAAATACTACTAATAATTGACCTCGTGGTTCAGGCACATTTTTATTTCTTACAAGTCTTGAATAATCATAAAATTCATTTTTTTGCCCCTTATCTAAAGTAAATGAATTTGTAATATTCTTATATTTTCCAATTTCTATAGATTGTATACTTGATTCTATATTTGATTCTTCAAATTTAATATTATCACCAGAACTAAATGTTCCTCCTGTGAGATAAACAATTTCTACAGTGTTTACACTCTTTTCAACAACTCTTGCAACTGTTTGAAAATCATCTGATATAATATTTTCACCCTTAATTACATTATCACTTACATTGATAGAACTTGGAAATACTAATTTATCTAATGTTGGTGCAGACGTATTTGTCGATTCGTAAACTGCTAAAAATTTAACAACATCAGGAAGATTTAATGAAATCTCTTCATCCTGAACTCTTAGTCCGTATCTAGAATCAAAGGTAAGACCATCCGAAATGGCAGATACACCAGTCCCAACTGCTACATCTCCCGATATTGATTTTCTTGATTTATCTATGATTAATTTTCTGCTTCTTGTGTAATCCTTTATCTTTGATCTTATCTTTGTCTTTGTAAGAGTTACATTAGCATCCAAAGATGTTTGAGCTACGTTTGTCAATGTAACCTGACTACCACCAGCTCCGTATACAAACGTATTATTTCCTAATCCTGTTTGAGGAGCTCCAGTGGAATTAGCAAATAAAGAATATCTTTCCTGATCAAAAGTATCAAATACTATATCGGATATTTCAGAAAAATCACCTGATGTAGTAAGAGTTAACTGATTTGATGTAGCAGATTTACCTACTTTTTGAGCTGATATTTTTATTGTTGAATCAGATAAGTCTACATTTGATGCATTTGGCATATCAAATGGAGCATATAATCTACCTGTACCAGTCACAAGTGGTGCAGCAGCGAACATTTGCACTGTAGTGCCAGCTGTATTTAATAGAGATCCATCACGCAATCCAGTAATACTTGTCGTTGCTTCTAATGTAAGTGCGTTAAGATTAGGATCTATAGCTACAACTCTGTTAAAAGCAAAATCTCCTGTTGGTTTAATATATACAAGAGTAGCTCCTGGTCTGAGACGACCAAAATCACCCTCTACTGCAGTGGCTGTTTGACCACTATTAGATATTATGACATTAATTACACCATTTGGTAATCTAAATCTATTTGAAATGGCATCTGCTCTAAATTTAGATCCACCATCAACAGATTTGATACTTTGAGTTGAATATGCCGTTACAAGACCAACAGTTCTTGAAAAATCTACACCATTGATTTGTATTTGCTCACCTTTTGCAAAAGATCCTGAAGTTTCATTTAATTTAATAATTGTTGAATTACCACCAGAATCAACAGCAAAACCACTTGCTCCACTACTCTTTCCCTTGACAAAAGAACCTTTTGGTAATTCTGTATTACTTATAGATTGATTTAAAGTTAAATTTGTATTTGTTTGTATGTCAAATAATCTTAATTCCCAAGATGTAGTTTCATCTCTGTAGGGTGCATCTTCTAAGTTAAACGCATATACTCTTGCACTACCTATATTTTCACCTACTGGATTACCAGAAACATCTAAAAAATTATCTCTCAATGTAATTGTGGTTCCTGGTGCAATCGAACCTTTTGTGACGTTATTTACTCTTAAGATATTACCCATCTCAAATCCAATACCAACATCAGTTCTAATACCAACATCACGAGGTTTATCAACATCTATGATAGTAGTTCCTGTGCTTTCTACATTATATCCTCTTACATATGCTTGACCAGCACTTACTTTTACACACATTAAATCATCAGATGGTTCATTTCCTTGATCTGTAGTATCATTCTCAAAAAATAATCCACCATTACCTTGACTATCATTTAAAGAATTGAATAAATCTACTTTATATGGATCTACACTATAGTCACCAGACTCTTCATAAGTTCTTTCTGCAATCCAATCTCTAATTTTATTATAATCACTTTTCGAATTTATTACTTTAATTTTTCCCTCATCAATTCTCATGAGTTCGACAAAATCAGTGTCGTTTTTATCGGTTAATATTTTTTTACTTAAAATTAATTCAAATTTAAGTCTATCAGCACCAGGTGCAGCATAATTAGTAAATCCTTTTGCATTATCATATAAACTATCATCTTCTTTTGCATTTATTATTAACTCATTTATTTGTAATCCAACTCTGTATGAAGGATTATTGTTATAGTGATCTAATATTAAAGTCTGATCTGAAACATTTACAAAAAATCCTCTTATAAAGTAAACTCCCTGAGAAATAAAAGCTGCGGATCCAATTGCAGTCGCATCTGTATCTATCAAAGATGCAAAAGGTGTATTGGCATTAATTGTTGTATTTCCATAAATTACTGACTCATCAGAACTTAATGATTCACCATCAGAAAAAGAGTTAAATTGAGAATCGTTATCAGCACTCAAATAATTTACATACAAAGTGACATCTTTTACATTAATTCCGTCTGGAAGAGCAATATATTTAACAATAGCTTTAATTCCAGAGTCACTACCTGTTATTTTTTTTCCTAGAAAATTTTGAATATAAACAGAAATATCAATATTAAAATTAGTAGAATTCAATTTGACTGCACTAAATTGATTATCAAATGCAGTTCCGCCAGGTATAACTACTGATCCATCTTTGAATATATGATCACCAAATTTTTCTATTTGATTTTGTAATATAGATTGTTGGGATGTTAATTCCCTTGCTTGCACTGGAAATCCAGGTTTGTATAAAACCTTATGAAAGTTTTTTGAACCATCATAGTCATCATAATATGGACTTGCATTTAAATTAATTTTTTGGGTCATTTTTCTTAAAATTCCAGAATGATTTTAACATCTTCTTTTTGTCTGATGTTCCTTGTTACTTCTTTACGATTATCAATGTAAATAATTTCACCAGTCTTTTTATTTATTTCAGGACTAGCCAAACCACTTGTAAAATTAACACCTAAATTTATTTGTTTATTATTAACAGTAGTTGTAATCCCTGAAAAATTACTGTCTGGTGATTTGTCTCCAAGATAATTACCAGTGGATTCAATTGATTCCGTTGATCCAAAAGATACAACTTCTCCTATTTGATTTATATTTTGAAAATCTGTAGTATCATTGGTATCAGGATTTAAATTCAAACTTCTATCTTGAATATACTTCAATACAAAAGTCTCAGGATCGTATGAAACTATTGTTCCCCTTGCAGTAACATCGACATCATCAATATTACGATTCTGAGATATAGTATCACCTATTAAAACATCAAAACCGTCCGCAGGAGCAGATATAGCAGTTGAAAATTTAATAGATGACATTGAAGAAAATTGTGATGCAGTTATAATTCCTGTATTGCCTTGTCCATTTGGATTTTTAATTATTCCTACTTGAGCAAAATGAGTATCAGTAGGGAAATCTTTTGTGGTATCATCAAATCGAGAATAAACTAAAACTTTATCTGCACCTAATTCTGTATAGATATCAAATCCATGTCCTTTAGAAGGAGGGATTATGGGTATTAAATTTGCTCTTTGACTGTCAGTTCCTGTAAATGGAAGACTACTCAAATTTACTTGTGCAAAGGTATATCCAAATCCTCCAGATATCACAACAACATCTGTAATTTTTTTATCAGTAACGGTTACTAAAGCTCTGGCACCAGTTCCATCACCAACGATACTACATGAATAAGTTTTATCACTTCCATAATTATCTCCTTGATTTTTTATGTAAACTGTTTTAATTTGATTTTTATTGATATCAGAATTACCTGCTTCTCTTACGGATTGTATTTGAGACTCAGTTGATGTAGACCAATCATTAGGTAAAACAATATATTCTATCGAATCAAATTTTATAACATCACTTGGTGCTACTGTAAATAAATATTTCCAAACATATCCATCGTTACTCGTTCCAGCAGTTGATGGTTCTAAGTCAGTAAATGTTGGTTCATCTTTACTTCCATTTCCTTTAGCATCATTTCCAGTTCCAAATCCTCCATTATCTAAACATATATAAACTTTAAACTCTGATGTGATAACATAGTAATTAGTATTATACAATCCACCACCTGCATTAGGTGTTGGATTATTTTTTTGAGGATCATCACTAAGAGCATAATCATGTCTGTACATATCATACTTTTTATTTGCTACCCAAGTATGCTTTTTTACCACTCTTCTAATATTAGAGGAGTTAATTTTTTTACCAAATAAAGAAGTATCTCTATAATGATTAAGATATTGCAAATTATCAACAGGATCTGGCGTGTTTGAGTTCCAATTAGTTGTCCTACCAAATCCTGCAACGTTATTTTTTCCTTGAGGATTTGGTAATCCTAAAAACACATAATATGAATTATTCTCATTTAAAACGGAATCTACAAAATTACCTGCATTTGTTATTCTAAATTGATCTGTTACTACTGCTGGCATATTATTAGTTTTTTAGATATTTATACAAGATTTTAAAATTAACTATCATGATGGTGAAATTCCACCAGATTCTTCAAATGTTTCTCTACCACCAGTTCTTTTTAGGATAGGGAATGTTGATATTCCAAGTGCTGTAGTTAGTCCAACAGTTAAACCAGTAACTCCAATTGATATTGGATTTGATCCTCTCACAATATTATTTACCAATCCAATTGAGTATTTACCAACTGGTTGATCCTTAGATCCTGATCCATCATGTAAATCTATGTTAGTTACCACAGTATCAGATTTAATTAATGAAGTAATAATTCCTGATTTTGTGCCCGTATTAACAGATATGCTTGCTATTTGGTAAATGTTATCTGCAAATGATGTTCCAATTCCAACTACGTGTGAATCATTCCCGTCTCGATCTATTGATATTACTCCATTACCAGATCGTGTATC
>JGI25127J35165_1000558_pt1 | contig 10979 bp, 16 predicted proteins | sample ETNvirenome_2_30_FD_35165 | JGI IMG/M metagenome (IMG submission 35165) | reverse complement strand
AGTCATCTCAGTTCTAGTGACAGCACCTGATGGTGATTTCATAGGAAAACTAAACACAGTTGTGCTATCAGGTTTCATAACGTCAGGCTCTGCAGGAATACCTACATCTTTCATAAACTGTGTGAGAGGGTCTTTGTTGTCTCCACGTACAGTTCTAACGTAATAATCGCTATGCCTTGCATGAATACCACTTGCACTGTCAACTAACTGTGACACTGTTCCTGATGGCTTAATACAGGTTATGGCAGTTGACTGTGGTATACCTAAATCTTTAGCAATCTTTTTGTTGGTCTCTACTGCTACTGCTCTCAACATTTCTAAATTAGATTCTAAGTTACTATTGTCAGGAGATACAACAGGGCAATCAAGTATGCCTGTTAGTGATACACCTAATAATCTTTCTTCTTCTGTGTTATCTTTCCATACCTTTCTCAGATACTTAAATCTAGTGAGTGTAGATTGAAACGTGCCAAGAATAGTAGCTAATCTAACTTTATCTTTTAATGTCTCTATATCATCTGTTTCTCTGCAAACAACTTCAGTTAAATTACAAAACTGATATGGTCTAAGTATAATCTCACTACATGGATTACAACCAAAGTAATGGTCAGCACTTCTTCTGCCATTCTCAAGTGCTTTTACTTTGGCAGCCTGTCTGTTAAAGATACCACGCTCCCCTGATTTAGATTCATATAATGATGTCCACTCTCTCATAAACGTACCCATCTCAGGCTTACCTTTGAATGCTACAGAGTTATTAGCTAGTGCTCTCTGTCCTTCATTCTCCCACCATTGCCCTGATTTAGCATGACGCATTTGGTCATCGCCTAAGTTAGACAAAGAGATAAGGGCAGAACGTCTGACACCACCAACAACAACAACTTCACCTATCTTGCACATGATATCATGGCATTCAATAGGAAACAAACGTCTGCCCTTTGCACCTGTAAACTTTTCTATGCAAAACTGAAATAACTCTTCAAGAGGAGCAGGTCCTGATGCCCTGCCACCAAATGTTTTTAGTCTAGCNCCTGCAGGTCTAACCTGTGAGACATCCCATGTAGGTATTTGTCCAACATATAACATAGCAATAAGCTCTCTCAGTGCTTTTGCCCAACCCTGTCTGCTATCATCTACTTTGATTGTAGTCGTGCTTCTTTCAAAATGCTCGTTGACTATAGGCAGTTTATCTACATTCTCTCTTTCAACAGAGAAGCCAACACCTGTGCCACACATAAGAATGTACATACATTCATCGAAGCTACGAGGACTATCAACAGGTATATAACTACAGTTATACCCTGCAACATGACATCTGTCTAATGCCACTCCTGATGTCATTAAGGCTCTCATACTTGGCATAATACCCAAAGACATAATAGTAGTAGATAACTTTTCTTTTAGTGCTTTCGTAATAGTATAATTATGATTCTTTTGTAGATGGTCATCCATATAGTCAAAGTATCTATCCACAGTTTCTACCCATGTTTCTCTTCTTTGTTCGTCTTCTTTCCATCTTGCATAACGAGATAATGCAATAAAATTTTGATAGTCTGTTGGTAAATAGTTTCTCATTTAGGTCTCCATTAATACTTTAACTTGTTTTACTTTAACTCCATCTATATCGTAAAACAACTCCATAACATATTCCTCAAAGTCTTCTCTTACATCTCCGTCAGAGGGAACAGGATATTCTTCTTCGTCAACATCCAATGTCAACATCATTTTTACTTTTATCATTTTCTACTATGTCTATTAGTTTTTTGAGATACCATTGTGCTTTATTTAAATCTTCAACACCATTCTTATACCTGTATCTCCAAAGGTATTTCATAATATTACCTTGCAAGTAATACTCAAAGCCTTCTTCTGTCATAGCTTCGATTGCATCAATACATTCTATTCCTGCTTTATTGTAGTGTGGTGGATGATTAATCATGTCCTGTAACTCTTTGTTATCTGACTGCTCCATAGCTTGTTTTTCTTTCATCCTCATGTACTCCATATGCCTTAACATTATTTATCTTTCCTATCAAATGATACTACTATAACATTATCGTGCTTGTCAATTATCTTTGGCTTTTCTTTTTTCATTTCTATTTCATCTTGTTGTTTTAGGTAATCTACTGCTTTTGTTCTCAAACTCGCATCCTTTTCCATCATGGGAATACTTGCACATATTATTCTACAAAACTCTAGCACACCATAATAATCTTCATCATTCAAAGGATTTTCTTTTGATGATACCACAGATACATCAACTTCTCCTGTCCATCTTTTGGCAGGATTTAGCATAGGCTTTACTTGTATAAGAAAATCTTCAGGATTTATATCGTCTAATTTTGGCATCTTTTCTTTTATCTCTAATGTCTATTATTGCAGGGTGTTTCTTTTTACCCTTTTCTCTTACCCAACTAATAGGTATAGTTTTGTCGCTAAACATAAAACCATGCTCGTTGCACCAATCAGCAAGAGTTGTCTTACTACCTTTGTATATTTTTGAATTGCTATTGCTAAAAACAAATCTAATATCTAACTCAGGGAATTGCTTTTTGATAGCTATTGCCCTAACTCTTTCTCTAGGTAGAAACCTGCCTTTAGCTTCTATGATTATTCCGTTTCTTAAAATGAAATCAGGGGTGTAGGAACGATACATTATCTCTTCCCACCTTATTTTTAGAGTTTCGTATTCAAACTTTGCTCTTCTTTTCTTTAAGTCTTTTACTATACTATGTTCTAAACTACCCCTGTATCCCTTTTCTAGTTGTGCTCTGCCAAACACTAAGTTAGGTCTCTCCAATACCAATTAAAATGTGTGGCAGTTGCAGGATATCCGAGAGCTTTCATCTCTTCTTTTACTGCTTCATCTGCTAACTTCTTAGCTTCCATTGCATCTCTCAAACCCTTTGTTCTCATTTCACGATAGGCTTTCTTGGCTTCAGCTAACTGCTTCTCCATTTGCTCTATCTCTAATTTTAAATCCTCGATTTTTTTATCCACTATATACTCCATATCTTTTTAGCTTCTTTCTTCATGGCATCTGACCATTCCCATTTATCAAAGTTAGGATACTCAAAAGAAGCCAACTCATGCTTGTCATCACTAAGAGACAAGAATCTTTGTATTGTAAAAGCAAGATTTTTTATTTGCTTTTTATACTTAGTTAAATTACTAAGTGTAAATACTTTATATTGCTTTGAACTAGCAAAGAACAGGTCTACACTTTTTTTAGGATATGCCATAGAATACAAAGCCATCTGCCTTTTCTGTGCTTCAGTAGGATTAGATGGCATCCTGTTTGTAGTCTTTAAATCAACTATCTTGTCCTTAAACAAGAAGTCAACATATCCAATGACAGGCACAGGCAAGTCCTCAACTTTAACTTCAACTTTCTCCTGATACGTTTCAAGATTCTCATACTTAAAGTTATCGTCAAGGACAGTACCAAAGCCTTTAAGAGCATCCTTTTCTTTCAAGGTTCTGCCATCATTCAAATCNACACCTGATTCACAACACAAGGCTACAAACTTAGTGTCAAGAGCTTTGAAATCAAAAAAACCTTTATCATACTTTTCAGCTAAAGCATACTCTTCTGCAATACCTCTTACTGCTCCTGCTCCACTAGGGGATTTGACACCAAAAAGATATCGCATCATCCACAAAGGTTTATCTGCCACAAAAGTATTTATACTACTAGGTGACAGATAATTTATATTGTGAACTGCAAATGGATTATTGCTTCTCACTAAGCTACATCTTCCTCTGTGACATCAATAAAATTATCCACAACATTTTTATCAGAGTCACTTATATCTTTTTTAGTTTTCATATCCCACTCATTAAATATATAAGTGTTATAATTATCTATCCAAGACATAAAGTTAATAAAAGTATCTTGGTCATCTTTAGATACTTCTATTTTATCTTGTAAATCAAGAGTGTATGTAGGTAAGTAAAAAGAATTACCATTAGGAAGTTTCCTCTCTTCAGTATTCAAGGAAATAGAATGCTCTACAGGCAGTCTTTTAACTTGTGAAAACTTTCTAAAAGGCTCTCCCATAGTTTTAAAAGCATCTCTATTGTCAATCTCCCAAATGAAAGGAATAGTTCCCTTATCTACTTTGTTACCACTTTCATCAACAGAGCCAACTAAATCTACTGTGCCAAATATAACACGAACTCTTTTGATTTGTCTGATAACATCCTGTGTTTCCACAGGCAATGCCTTAAAGTCTTTAATATAACCTGTAGGCTTACCACAATTAAACTTGCCCTGATTGTCTTTTAAATCAACATTCAGGTTATCTGACATTATGGTTTTGTGATACACCCCCAAAGGCTCTCCTGCCTTTGCAGACATATTTTTTACAAACCTTTTGTACATAAATCTTTGTATAAAAGGTCTTATTGTAGCTGACGTTCCATAAAGTGTAGTATCATCAGGTATCTCTAACTTATATGTACCACCCTTTACTAATACTTTGTCTGAACCAATAATAGGACTATGGTTTATTCTAAATCTAGGCAATGTCTTTGGCTTATCATCTGATGATGATGATTCTCCTGACATACCCATAGCTTTAGCCATCACTGCATAGTTATTGGTATCTATAGTTGTTATTTCGTTTACCATATAGTTTTTTCTCCTCTAAAGTTGTATTGTTATATCACAAAACGTCTTTTGTGTCAAGCCAATTATTACCTATTTTAGCTTCTAATAACAAGGGCACATTAAAATCAATCTTAAAGTGTTGACTGACTAAATCTGTTATAATCTCATTTATGCTCTTAATAATAAATAGCACTCTGTCTGTTTCATTTGGATGAACATCAATAACTATTGAATCATGCACAGTATTAACGATACAAGACTCTAAGTTATATAACTGCTTATCTATCTCTAGCAATATTAAAGGCACAATGTCAGCAGTAGCAAAACTTTGCACAGGATAATTTTTTATCTGTGTAAAATGGGATACCTTACCATATGCATTTTTTCTAACATCAGGAAATGAAAACTCTCTGCCTGATGGTGTTGCTATTTTACCTGTGGCTATAGCCTCTTTAGCCAATTTGGAATGCCATAATGCGATTCCTTTGTACTTTTCATTGAACTGTTTATAATATGTAGCTTGAGCAGTCGTTCTCCCAAATCCTGTTGCTCCGTACAAGGGTGCAAACGTGTGTGCTTTCGCTTCTTGGCGAGATATTTTCTCCCCTGCATCACTAATAACACTAGCAGTATAACTATGCACATCAAATCCATCTTCAATCTCCCTCATTGCAGTTTTATCTTGTGATAAGAATGCTGATACTCTAAACTCTAACTGAGCAAAGTCAGCTTCTAATATTTGTCCACCATCCCAACGAGATACAAACACTTTCTTAACAGGAAATGTGCCACCTCTAGGCATATTCTGCATATTAGGGTCAGCACCACTAAATCTGCCTGTTGCAGTTCTGTGTTGTAGCAACCTGACGTGTAGTTTACCATCAGATTTTAGGTGTGTTGTTATTCCCTCAACAAAAGAAGATAAATATGTCTCTAATGCTGATAGTCTTTGTAAATCTTCTAAAAAGTTTTGTGCATTTGTAAGATTTTTACTCTTAGCTATGTTCTGTAGTATAACTAAATTAGTTTTATTAACAGTAAACCCATTTGCACTTACCCATTTTGCATTAGGTGGTGTAAACTTTAATCCTGCTATGGCAGAGGTATGTTGGAAGTGATATCCATTAGAGTTGCAATCAGTACAATTATTAGTATTAGCATAGGGTATACCATTCTTTCTAACCTTTCTTATTTTACCTGTACCAAGACAAGTTTGGCATCTTTCTGCCTTTGTCTTGTATACTATGTCTGAATTATCTTTAACTGTTTTCTTAAAGTCTTTGTCAGGCATATATGGTGTAAAAGAATTTGCCCACATAGCTTTATCTTTTGGCTTTCTACTATATATAACCCAAGACATTTGTTCAGGACTACTTAAATTAATAGGTGTATCTCCCATTAGTTGTATAACTTGTTCTTTCAACCTATTCTCAATAGCAATCTTTTCGTTCTCAAATTCAATCTTAACTTTTTGTAATGTATCAACATCAACCTTGAAGCCTCTCTTATATATCTTAGCCAATGCTACTGCAACTTTGTTTGTCAGTATAACAGTTTCCATCAAACCTGCATCTTCCAAACTATTTAATCTCATGTATTGTCTTTGACTGAGTTGTTGTGTTGCTTCCAAATCTGCTATCAAGTATTCTGTTAATTCATCTCTTGGTATTTCATCAGTTGCATATCCTTTTGCAAAATAATCTTTCAATGTGTCTTGCTTTTTTGTAGGCAAGTCATATCTGTTTGCACAATCTTTTAAATGTAAAGGTTCTTTGACACCTCTTTGCAACACATACTCTGTCAACATTGTACAAAATATTGCACCATCATACTTAAATCCTGACTCCCACAACCACATCAGGTCATAAACAAAGTTGTGTCCTATAAGTATAGTTGCCCTGTCTAGCAAGGCTTGTATGGCATCAAAGTTATTCTCCTCGCCATCCATGTTAAACAAATGTCTTGTTCCATTGTCTTCAAGACAACCCACCATGACTAACTTATTGTCAGCTTCAAATGGGTCAAGATGCATCTTGCCATCTCTTTTGGTTACTGTATTTTCTACATCAAGTGTTAGTTTCACACATACCTCGCAGTTAAATAATCTAAATCACAATGCTCAACACCATGCCAACCTGATAACTTGTTCTTTACAACATTCAAATGTCTTCTAGGACCTTCCTCTGTTTCGTCAGGATTCTTGACTGTATCTTTAGCTATCAAAAGCATCAAATCTGCTTCGGCTGCCTTACCTGTTCTACTGCCTTCCATCATAGCCTGATTCAAATATATCTTGCCCTCTGCTTCTGCTGACAGTTGTGACATATAAAAGATTGCACACTCATGCATCTTAGCTATCTGTCTAGCATGGATAGCATTAGCTTTTAGAGCTTCATCAGGTCTAGCAAAGCCACCTGTCCTAGCAAACTTATCTCCCATGTCTAACACCACTATGTCAGGCTTGTAAGATTTACACACACTCTCAACCCATGCCATGTCACGATTAGATGCATCTTTAATAAATATATTTTTCTTAACTGCTTCATATTTATCTCTTGCTTTATCAGGATTCTTTTTTATGTCATGCATTGTCATCCCTGTTGCTGATGTAAGATACCTAGCACCAACTCTATGTGCTGATTCTTCGTTACATAACACAACACACTTAGCACCTTGATGGGCAAAGCCACCTGTACTAGCAACTAATGATGCATGGAAAGATGTCTTGCCTGTATTTGGTCTAGCACCTACCTCAATCAAATGTCCTGCAGAAACTCCCTCTACTTTTCTAGTCAATGCAGGTATATTAAATGTCCACTTGGCTTCTAAACTATTTTTTGCTATCAAAGTTTCCAAACTCATATCATCCCATTCTATGTTAAGGTTAGGTGTAAAATCATCTCCATATAGTTCAAGAATATTTCTAATGGGTTCAAGAGAGGATTGATTACCATTAACATAATCAAAGCCAATATTAGCAATGTCTTCGCCAACAACTTGTTGAAATAGTTTAGACAATACTTCTTGTGCAACGTCTTGTCCAAGTGGCTTCTCCTTTTTAACTCTACTAAATAAATCTAAGTAGGCTTGTTTCTGTGCAGTAGTCATTGATGGATTGCTTGATATAAACAAGGCTTCAATCTCGTCAGGTGTTACTGTTCTCTCATATGTTAGCATTGCTTTGTCAATAGATTGTTTTATTTTTCTTACATCTTTACTAAACAATCTGTCAGGACACTTAGCACCTCTATGTTCATCATAGAATGTCTTGTCCATTAAACTTCTAATTAACGATAGTTCCATGTTGGTTCTCCTTTGGGGTTAGGATATATAAGTTATTTAAATCTTCCTCATTCCTATATTTTAAATCATCTTTTAATCTTAAAACTTTTACGTCAGGCACATGACCTCTTAGTTCTTTTGCAAAGGCTAGTGTTTTGGGCATTGCATCAGGGTCTAGTGCTATAATCACAGTCGAGAATTGCGATAGATACTGCCTGTGTGATTCGCTTAATGATGTTCCCAACACAGCTACCCCTACAAAAACATCACTACCTACAACAGTAGCACTAATGCAATCCTCAACTACGATTGCCACACTACCACAACCAAAATGAAAAGGCAAGTTATTTTTTCCATATCTTTTCCACTTAGGAAGTCTGTGTGTAACTGCTTTGCCTATGGCATCAACAATCACACCATTCTCCTTGATAGGAAACACCACCCTCTTATCTTTTATATCGTAGTGTAGATTCAATTTATCACAGTCTAGTTCCCAAAGCTCACAAAAATCCATGACCTCTCGTCTATAACCATGATGCACCACAAACTCAGGCATAGTAAATTTATCATCTAGTTGTTTAACTAATTCTAATGATGATTTAATATCATCTACAGATAAGTGTATTCTTTTTGACCCTGACAATCTACAGGATGCTTTGTAACAGTTCCACAAAAGATTGCCCATATTATTTGTAACACTAAAAGTTTTATAGCCATTACATTGTGGGCAGTTTAATCTTTTACTTTCTCCTACACTTAAATGTAAATCATTTATATATGTATATATACTCATATATGTATCACTTCCCTGTGGCACTTAATATGCTTATACCATAGTTTTTTCGAGTTGTCAATGCATTTTTTGCAGAGTCAAGTGTATTTTTCATGTAAGGCTTTACTGACTGTGGGTTTGCATGACCTGTAACTGACATAATTTGACCCATTGAAACTCCTGCTTCAACCATCTCAGTAGTACCTGTTCGTCTTAAATCAGCGATTCGTAGCTCATTAGGCAGTCCACAGAGCTTTATTGCCTGTCTAGCCACTATGGATAGCCTGTGAATAGTATAGGGGTTGTATGAGCTTCTAATCGCCTTTGGTACAGGTGCAACATATTCTTGAAAATCATAATCTCTTTTTTGTTCTTGCAACATTTCAAATAAATCTTCACTAATTGGAAGACTGACACTTGCACCTCGTTTAGATTGCTCAAGATTTAGCACACCATTGTTAAAATCAATGCTTTCAAACTTGAGTAACCTCATATCTCCTACTCTTTGACACCATTCATAGGACATTTGTACAATTAAACCTATGCTCCTGTACCTAAAATCACTATAACAAAAGTCAAGTAGTTTTTTTATCTGTTCTCTTGTCCAAATTACCTTTCTAGGCTTGTTAGTTTTACATTTAAACGTAGAGAATGGATTATATTCAACATAACCCATCTCCATGCCAAAAGAATATACTTTTCTAGATGATGACACAATGTGGTTTGCCATAGAAATGCCACGTTTTAGCCACAGTTCATATGACTGCCTAGCTATAGCACCTGTTAGTTTATCTACTTTAGTTGTACAAATAGAATGTTTGTTCAATTTTGTGTTCAACATTATGTCTAAACAATTTGAATAATCTACTTTAGTTTTATAGGCTAACATACTGTAATCACTAGATTTATAGTAATGCTGCACTAGTTGTTCAACTGTTAATTTTGCCATGTTAAACTCCTATGTAACATGAAAAGAATAATACTACGATTGCACTTATTATTAGTATAACTATTGCATCGTTGTTGTTTGGATACATAACTACACCTTGATAGCTATGTATATGCATAATGCTATTATCAGTAGCTTACCATAGTCAAGGTCAAACTTTGTACCCTCTCCAAATTTTTTATGATAATCTATATTGAAAAAGTCTGTTATCCTATGCCACATTTTTTTTCTCCTTTCTATTCGTGTTCTCCACCTTTGTCGTTATCGTCATACTTGATTCTTTTACCATTGTAATACATGTATCTACTTCTACTTGGTGTGTGATAGCCTTTCTTCAAAAAGAATGTAGGCTTTCTCTTTGCAGTTTCAAACGTAGCTACAGTTAAAACAATAGCACACAATATAAACACATGGGCAATAGCAGTTATGCCAAACACCCACATACTACCAAAGTACATAGAAAAAACTATGCACCACATCCATGCTAACACTTGCATAACCATGTGTCTAGTATTTAAATCAGGTATATGTTTCAATGGGTTACGATGATGATTCATAATCAGTTGCCATGTATCATGTACTATTTTACTCATAGGACACCTCTCCATTTTTATTAAATTTAATTTTGCTATTATTTATACCTGTTATAACAACATCAGTATGTGTAAAACCCATACCATGTCCTATGCCATGTCCTATATCAAGTTGTTTTATATGACCATCAAAATAGGCAACCTCTCCTCTAATTCCATGTATTGCCCACCTTTTCATGTATTTAATGTGTTCATTTATGGCTTTCTCTAGGGTTTCTCCTTGAATATATTCAACCCTAGTTATAGGGTCATCAAGAACTGTATCGTACCTACCATTAGCCACGTAAACTACTGTATATTTATTCATGTGTATTTCTCCACTAGTTCTATAACAAAAGTATAAAAACCATAAATATATAGTAGTATAACTACTGTTTTCAACACTTTGTTCATTTGGTCATCAGCCATGTAAACCCAATCGTGATATTTTTTATTAGGCATTGTCTTTTTTCCTCATAATTCTATATTCATTTTTTGTATAATCAAAATCTCCTATGCCAAATATCTTATACAACTCTCTTAATGTTTTTTTACCCTCAACAGACAGGTTGGATATTTCCCAACCTAAATCTGTTATCAAGTCTTTCGCTTTATCAAATTGCATACTCATGTCTACCTCTTATCTATGTAAACTCTTAGATGTGTAGATTGCTCTATGCTTTGCCCCCAAGAGGTAGCACCTGTGCCTTTTAACTCAGGCTTGATATGTTGCCCTCGCACTCGCATGGTATAGGAATCGTTATTAAGAAATACTTTCATACCTCTAGTTAA
>JGI25127J35165_1000553_pt1 | contig 11022 bp, 7 predicted proteins | sample ETNvirenome_2_30_FD_35165 | JGI IMG/M metagenome (IMG submission 35165) | reverse complement strand
ATGATTACTGTAGGCGTCGGGCGCAATATAGACGAAAACGGCGGTCTTGGGCTATCTGAAGAAGAGATTGAATACCTACTAGCTAACGATATTCGGCGTGTACGAGAGGAACTTGAGGACACTTATTTTTGGTTCCGCGCACTTAACGAAGCTCGCCAAGACGCCATGATTGATATTTGTTTCAACCTTGGGCTTACACGGCTCCGTGGTTTCGTCAAAGCATTAGAGGCCATGTCTCGTGAGCAGTTTGATATTGCAGCCGACGAGTTTATGGACAGTCGGTGGGCTACTCAAGTCGGTAACCGAGCCGTTGAAGTGACTGAGATCATTCGCACGGGAGCGCATCCGTAATGCCGCTGCAAAAAATGGTCTTTAAACCGGGGGTGGATAGAGAAAACACTCGTTACACAAGTGAGGGTGGTTGGTACGAGTGCGACAAAATAAGGTTTCGCTCCGGTATGCCGGAAAAAATAGGTGGGTGGAATCGTATATCTACTAACTCGTTTTTGGGTATTGCTAGGTCTTTATTCTCTTGGGTGACACTAGGTAGTCAAAAGCTACTTGGTGTAGGCACTAATTTAAAGTTTTATATAGAGCAGGGTGGAACGTATTACGACATTACTCCTATACGCGCTGCTGTATCGCTTACAGACCCTTTTACTACCGTAAGTGGTTCTACCACAGTCACAGTTACAGATGCTAATGGCGGGTACAAAAATAATGACTTTGTTACATTTAGCGGTGCTTCTGCGGTAGGTGGGCTGACTCTAAATGGCGAGTTTCAGATAACCTATTTAACAGGTAATACATACACCATAACAGCTAGTGAAGCCGCAAGTTCTTCAGCTTCGGGCGGTGGCTCTGTAACCGCTACATATCAAATAAATACTGGCCCTGCAGTAGCAGAAGCACTTGTAGGTTGGGGCGCTGCTGGATGGGGCCTTGGTGCGTGGAGCACAGGCGTTACAAGCACGGATGCACTTCGCCTATGGACACAATCTAACTTCGGTGAAGATCTTATATTCGCTGCTCGTGGAGGCAGTTTGTTTTTCTGGGATGCAACTGATGCATTGACCACTCGTGGTGTCTTACTGTCCAGTGAAACTAATGCGTCAAACGTCCCTGTAAAAGTAAATACTGTGCTCGTGTCGGATAATCGTTTTGTGTTTTGTTTCGGTACTAACGTGTTAGGCAGCACAGACCTAGACCCAATGTTGTTACGTTGGTCGGATCAAGAAAATGCAATCAACTGGACTCCTTCGTCTACTAATCAAGCAGGTGATCTTAGGTTGTCCAAAGGATCTGAAATAATAACCGCCATACAAGGCCGACAGGAGATACTAGTTTGGACTGATTCTGCGTTGTACGCATTGCAGTACGTAGGCGCTCCTGCAGTTTGGGGGTCACAAACAGTGGGCGAAAACTTATCTATCGCGTCTACAAGATCTGTAGCATACGCAAATGGTGTGGCTTACTGGATGGGGGTAGGTGGATTCTACCGATATGATGGTCGTGTGCAGTCACTACCCTGCACGGTTAAACGCTATATATTTAATGACTTTAATACAGAACAATATGACCAAGTGTTTGCAGGCACTAACGAAGCGTTTAGTGAGATATGGTGGTTCTATTGTCCATCTGGTTCTACAACTGCCAGTAGGTACGTTATATACAACTACGCACAAAACATCTGGTACTACGGTAATCTTAGCCGATCTGCGTGGATAGATTCTGGCATACGGGACTTTCCGTTAGCTGCGACTTACAATAACAATGTGGTCAACCACGAAGATGGCATAGATGATAACGAAACAGGTACTAATGCAGGTATTAGTTCGTTTATTACTTCAGCACAGTTTGACCTAGATGATGGACATAAATTTGCGTTTATACAAAAGGTCTATCCAGATGTAACTTTTGATGGGTCTACTGTGGACAGCCCCAGCGCCACGCTGTCTTTGTTTGCAGCACAAAACTCTGGGTCTGGGCGTAATTCGCCCGCTTCTGAAGGCGGCACGAATACAGGTTCTATAACCAGAACAGCTACTGCACCTATCGAAGCGTTTACATCTAGGTTGGATCTGCGAGTACGAGGTAGACAGTTGGCTTTGAAGATAGAATCCAGCGAGGCTGGGGTCAAATGGCAGTTAGGGTCACCGCGTTTAGAAATGCGCCCTGATGGGAGAAGGTAATGGCAGTAGATAGAACCAGTTACGGTATAGATTTCAAAGCACCTGTCTTGCCAGACCCGCCAAGAGAGTATGACGAAAGTGCATTTAACCAGATAAACAACGCATTACGCCTCTATTTCAATCAGCTTGATAAAGGCATACGCGATGCGTCTGTATCACCCACTGCACAAGCTACTGCTTGGTTTCTTAGTTAGTTGTAGAAATGGCTAATACTTACGTTAATGCTAAAAAAGATTTAACGAGTACGGCGGCGACTACTCTTTACACCTGCGCGACAGCTACCACTGCTATTGTTAAATCTATACTCGTATCAGAAGACTCAGGTAACGCTGATACCATTACTGTGACTATTACTGACACAGATTCCGCAGTATTCAGTCTGTTTAAAGTCAAAGCGATAGGTGCTAACACCACAGTAGAATTACTCACAGCACCGCTGGTGGTGCAAGAATCTGAGATATTAAAAGTTACAGCAGCCACAGCTGATAGACTGCACGTTGTTGCTAGTATCTTAGAGGTTACGTAATGGCTCTTACCGCAGAACAAATACAAGAACAGCTAGAAGCGTATTTTGATAGCGATGAGGGTAAAAGCTACCTTGACGGTATCACGGCTAGTATATCTGATGAATATACCGAGTCTGAAGGCGGGGGGTATGTTGGCTACGGGAACGTTAGCCTAGAAGATTGGCAAAAACAAAACATTGTTACCGATGGTAACAACAATACCTCTCTATCTAATGACCAACTTACACAACTAAAAACTTTTGCTGCAATGCAACCCAAATACGACCCTATAAAAGTAGGGGGAGGTATGGGGAGTGAGATAGGTGCATCGGCAACGAGTGAGGCGGACAGAATAAGGTCAGAGGAACTTAGAAAAACCCCCGGCCCGATATACACAAATTTTGCTGCTTACTCAAAAGCACTGCAAGACCATAATAAAAAGATAAAAACGTACATAGAAGACAACAAAATACCTACTTCTATCACTACACCTGACGGGACAAAATTAGAGCTAAATGTAGGCTTAACACCTGTCTATTACCAAGAACAGCGGGACGGTGGCAGACTGCAAAATACCCTGCATATGAATAGCGACCAAGGGTACTACACGCAGCTGGGTGGTATAGGTCAGTACGGCTCTTACCATAGACCTAAATTATCGCAGTCAAAGGGTTTTATTGAGGGCTTTTTTAAGGATGCAGCCCCATATTTTGCGGCTTTTGTAGGCGTTGCTATATTGGGGCCAATGGCGGCTCAGTATATTGGCTCAACCGGAATGGGGCAGTTTCTCTCCACGGCGAGTTCTAAAATAATAACGGCGGTAAAAAATGCTCCCGCTACCTTTGCAGGTATATTTGGTAAAGAAGGAGCAATAAATACCACTTTTCAAAATTTGTTAGTCAGTGCCGGAGCTGATGCAGCAATTGCTGAAAAAGTAACTTTAAACCTATTAGGCTCCATAGCAGCCACCACAAAAGGTATAAGTTACGCAGAACAGTATTTAGATGAAGAATCTAGGGCGGCTTTAGAAGCGGCAGCAGCGTCAGCTACAGGCGCTAGTGGGCTACCCGGTGGGGGGACATATAGTGGCCCCGGTGCAGGGCCAAATGGTGAAGTCAACCCTAATGTCATATACAACCTGACTACTGCCGCTACCACCACTGAAGGGGGAGATGAAGATGACGCCGACGCTAGCGACGATGCACTAGATGCGGTCACTGTAATAGACGCACTTGTTGGCGATGACGATGATGGCGATGAGGACGTAAATAGCGCAATAACTGACGCTGTTAATGCGGGTGGCAGTGACGACGAAGTTGTAGCCGCTGCTGGGTCTGCAGCCGTCGCCAATGTGTCCTCTGTAGATGAGGATCCTGATGTTGTAGCTGCAACAGATGCCACAGAAACAGCGACGACAAACGCTACAAAAACAACACAAACCTATTCAGATTTACTTACTGGAATAGGTATGGAGGATCTTGATGGCAGAATAACCAGTGCTAAAGCGGCGTTGAGAAGATACCCGAAAATAATGGGCAAGCGTCGTGGTGCGGGGGCTTATTACGAAAAACAACTTAACGCTTTAGAAATAGAAAAACGAAACAGACTTACTAAAGCTAAACAAATTGCAGATGCAGCAAGAGTTGATCTTGAGAACGCTAAAAAAGCAGAAGCACTAACAAGGAAAAAAGCGGAAGACACGTATAAAAGCAATGTAGCACAGGCTAGAAGGGACGCAGAAGAAGCGGTAAGAGCGGCTATAGCTACTTCGAGAGCCGATGCAAAAGCGGCGGCAGAAGCACGGGCAGCGGAAAAAACTGCGGCGGAAGCAACAGGCGTATCAGAAGCAAAAGATGGGTATTCTGATGTTGCAGGAAGTGCTGGAACATATAGCTACGACTCTCCTACAGGAGGGCTACCTACAAGTGAGCCTGCTACAGGGGATGAACCGACTACAGGCGGAACTGACGCAGATACAACCGACGAAGGTACAACCGACGAAGGTACAACCGACGAAGGTACAACCGACGAAGGTACAACCGACGAAGGTACAACTGACACGACTGCAGGGGGGATACCTACAAGTGAGCCTGCTACAGGGGATGAACCATCGGAAGATGAACTAACGGCAGCTGCTATAGCAGCTAACCCGCAAGAAGATGTGGAAACGGAAGTTACTAGTGACGTAACAGGTGGAGACCCAGATACAACTGTAACACCAACGGTAGACCCAAACTTTCCAACGAAAACCGATACAACCGATACAACCGACAAAACCGATACAACCGACAAAACCGATACAACCGACAAAACCGATACAACTGACGCTGGCGGTGGAGGCGGTGGAGGCGGTGGCGGTGCTGGTTCGGGTGCTGGTGCTGGTTCGGGTGGAGATACAGGCGCTGACGCCGCAGTAGGCACTACGTCTGGAGAAACGGGAGAAGAAGGCACTACTGATACAGGTAGCAGCGGTGTACCTAAAGAAGAACGGTGGTCGTACCTAGGTAATAATCGATGGATACGAGTAAAAGATATTCCTGTTTATCTAGGTTCAGGGCTGGGCGTTGTAGTAAAACCAAACTGGCCTGACCTAGAGCCGGGGATATATACAGTAACCCCTAAAGACGTTCCCCCTACAGGGAGTGGTGATAGGGTGGATGATCTAAGCGTTGTAGATAGTGAGGAAATAAACACTTCTACAACAACCACTACTCAACAAGAAGATGATCTTTTCAAAGACATTTTAACGGCTATATCTATAGGCACTGGGACAGGTACAGGCACTACCACAACCACTACAGGCAGTGATGATACATCTACAGCCACTACGTCTACAGGCACTGCAGGAGCAGCCGACACTACAGAAACTACTACAGGCGGTGCGGGTACGGGCGATGATTTAGGAACAAGCGATACCGCTGCAGACCAAGATAAAACAGGTGCTGGCACTGGTGGAACAGGCACTGGCACAACTGGGCCTACAGATGGCACAGGCTCTGGCGATGCAGACACAACAGGTGCAGGTACAGGCACAACTGGGCCAACGGACTCTTCTGGCGGAGGAGACTCAGGCACAACAGGCGCAGGTGCAGGTGATACAGGAGAACCCGGCGGTACAGGTAGCGGTACAGGTGTAGGTTCGGGTACGGGCGGTGGCACTGGTACTGGCACAGGGGGTGGTGCTGGCGCTGGAACTGGAACAGGTACGGGTACAGGCACAGGTAGTGGTACAGGTGGCGGCGACGGTAGTGGCACAGGTACAGGTACAGGGTCAGGAGAAGGGCCGGGAGAAGGCGGAGGTGAGGGTGAAGGTGAGGGTGAAGGTAGAGAAAGAAGTAGAGGCACGGGGCTTGGTAGCCAGCAGCTTATGCAACTTCTACAGCCTAGACGAGTGCAGGTTGAATCCAAACCTACTAAAGAGCTTGAATACATCTATGATATAAGTGGCAAGCGTATACCCCTAGATCAGTACCTATCTCCCTTTGGCCTACCTGCTTTAGGCGAACCCCCCAAACAAAGAAGACCAATGGGCTTCAAACAAGGTGGTCTCGTTAGCGAAAATACTGATAATATATTTGATCGTAAAGAAGTAGGCACTGTTAACGATCTTTTACGAATACTAAGAGATAAAAGATGAGCAAGAAAAAGAGTAGTTGGTGGGATGAATTAACAGATTACATTTCCGGTAAAGATGATTTTGATGTCACTGGAGCATTAGGTGACGTTATAGGATTTTTTACTGGTGATGTAGGTGAATACCTATCAGGCGATGCCGGGCCTTTGTTAGGTATGGGCCTTGCCTATCTAGCACAACAATCTGGTTTGGGCGACCAAAAAATACCTGTAGTTGGCTACCAAGGTGACATACCAGAATATCAGGCAGTTAGGCAGCGGGTAGCCATGCCGCAAAACCCCAATCGTCGCCCCGGTGCAGGTGGTAGACGGTATTTTAGCGATACAATGTTTGCACAAAAGCCAGAAACAACTCCCATGACAGTTGAACAGGCGCAAGCAGCTGCAGCAAAACAAGCTGAAGGGCTTGCGAGCTTAAATCCTGCGTATGGCCCATCTGATACACAGCCTAAAAAGAAAGAAGAAGACCAAAAAGAGGTCGGCATGGCGGGGCCGGACAGAATTTATTCTATGGGCGGTAGATATTTAGACGGAGCTACTGATGGTATGGCAGACGAAGTGCCAGCTAATGTAGGCAGGGATGAGGTTCGTTTGAGTGATGGTGAGTTTGTCATACCTGCTGATGTGGTGTCTCATCTAGGCAACGGCAATTCAAATGCAGGCGCTGCGTTCTTACATAAATTTATGAATGATGTAAGACAGGAAAGAACAGGTAACGCAAAGCAGGGTAAAGAAATAGACCCTAGAGATTTTGTAAGGGGTATGGCATGACCACATCACAAGACGATATAACGGGTTCAAAAACTGGTACTGAGTCATCTTTATCTAGTTATGTAGGCCCGTATGTAACCGAAATGCTTGGCAGAGGCCGAGCTATTGCAGAGACACCCTACGAAGCCTATATGGGGCCGCTTACCGCTGGCACCTCTGCGTTACAGGACAAAGCGTTTACAGGATTGGCAGGGTTAGCGTTACCTACAGATGCTTCTGGTGCGTCTGCTATGGGTGCTTTCACCCCCGGTACGTTTGCTGCCTCTGGTGCACCAACTGCTAGTGGGGACGTACCTGCTGCTAGTGGAGTGGTTGGTGAGTACATGAACCCGTACCTACAAGCAGTGTTAAACCCTCAACTAGAAGAAGCTCGTAGGCAGGCAGAAATAAGCAGGCAAGCGGAATCGGGCAGGTTTACTCGGGCTGGTGCTTTTGGTGGATCTCGTCAGGCTCTTGCTGATTTAGAGCGAGATGACAGATTAAACAGAAATTTGGCTGATATAACAGGTAAAGGGTACGCGTCAGCTTTTGAGTCAGCTAGAAAGCAATTTAACGTAGAGCAAGACAAAGCAAAACAAGCACAAGAAATGGCTAATCGATTTGGCTTTGATGTACTTGGCGCTCAAAGCAAAGCTGGTGAAATACAAAGAGCTATAGAAGCGGAGGGCATAGCAGCAGATAAAGCTCAGTTTGAAGAAGAAAGAGATTTCCCATACCGTCAAGTGCAATATATGCAATCCCTACTTGGGGGTGCGTTACCATTAGAAACACAGTCTTATTCCTATGCACAACCGAGTGACTTGTCGAACATAATATCCGGTGGTGGTTTGCCAGCAATCATAGCTCAATTAATTGGAGCTTTTGGAGGCGGTGCTAAAGATAAAGCAGAAGATAAAGCAGAAGATAAAGAGGAAAAAGAAGAGTTTGTTGATCCTAATACTGGGAGGCAGACCACATGATAACAGCACCTACAGCACCTAGTGAGTTTGGCACCAGCGTAGACGATTTGGCTGCGGCGTACTCGCCTCAAGAACTGCAGAAGCGGTACAAAGTAACTAAAGAGCTTGTATACCTACTAGCACTGCAAAAACTAAAGTCTGAGATGGACGCTGCACAACGCAGCCTTGCCATGAGTCAGCAACAAGTCCCCGGNACTGTAAAACAACAGNTAGAAAGCCAAGTCATGCAGGGNAAGATGCAAGAAGCATCGGGCATTATGAGCCAGATGCCGCAGATGATGCAGAGACAGCCACAGATGGCAGCACAGGGTGGCATTGTCGGGTATCAGGGCGGTGGCGGTGCAGAAGAAGGTGCTGAAGAAGTAAGTTTTGGAGAATTAGCATCCGAATTTGGTAGTGGGGTAGCAGATTGGATAGCAAATAATCCAGCTGAAGCAGCGCTCTTAGGTATATCTTTTATTCCGGGTGTAGGGCCAGCAGCAAGCGCGGCGATTAGAATTGGCAAGATGGGTTTTAACTATCTAAGAACCAACCCTACTGCGCGAGGTTTAGCTCAACAAGCAGCTAAACTAATTACAAAACCTAGAACGTCTAAAATAGAACGTGTTAATAGAGATCAGCCAATGGGGGAAGCCGCTAAAAGGATGGGGCTTCCAGAAAAAGAAGGCACTATTACTGGTGGGCTTGCAGGAAGACAATACTCACCCGGAAAAGGTGTTGCTATAGCTTCTGGTATTGCAGGAGTTAGTTCTGCACTAAGCGACGACGATGAAGAGGCTGGAGGAACTACCACTGTTGGAGGGACTACCCCTGCTGGAGGTCAACAACAAAACCAACAACAAAACCAACAACAAAACCAACAAGACGATCCTACTAAACCCGCTGAAATAAAGATGCGTCCTCCAACGGACTTTCAAGGCACTGCGCAGGAAAAAGCTCTTCGTGTTAAAGACTTAAGCCCCGCTCTAGTAGATTCGCTTGAAGCTCAAGCTGCTATGACACCGGAGGAGATGACACAACGGAGAGATGCAGAGGCACAGCGTTACCTAGATAAAATAGGGGCAAAAGAAAGAACACAAGGACTGCAGGATTTATACGACGAACAGGTAGCAGTTTTAGAGGCACAAGCTGACCCTGATGAGTTACGGCGTAGACGACAGCTTGCCTTCTTTAGCAACATCGGCACGGGGGGTATAGGAAGCATACTGCGTGGCGGTGGGCGAGGTCTGATGAAAGAAACTGACGCTCAAAGAAGAGAAGCAAGAGAGGCTGCACAAACTAAGATGACTAGCTATCAGTCCGTGCATAATTTTGACATCTCTATGATTAAAGATGCAGAGGAAAAAGGTTTAGCAATACTTCAGCTAGATAGATTAGATAAACGTAACGCACAAACAGCTTTGTCTAATATATCCAGACAAGATCTAGCGTCTATAAATAGTTATGCGGATCGCTTACGTGCATCAGAAGACAGCAGGATACAGGAGCAATTCCAAAAGCTAGAGCTATTGCAAGATAACTACGAGAACCTGCGTAAAGACGAAAGGCTTGATTACGCCGCCGCGAGTGAGTTGTACGCTAAAATAATGGAAGTAGAAGCTGCCATACAGCAGGTTGAAGTGGCTAAATTACCGGATGATGTAAGGGTACTAATGCTCCAAGCAGCTGAAGGCGCAACGCTTAGTGCGAAAGAACAGGAAAGAGTGTTAAAAGCACAACAAGTTATCGATATGGCTATAAAAGCGGCGTTAAATAAAATGGGCGTGCTTGATACTAAAGAAGCCATAAAAGACAGAGTTGAAGCTGGTTTTGCAGGTACACGTAGAAGCCCTGTAAGTCCTCAACAAATACTTGGTGTGGGAACTTAATGTGCCTGTCCAAACTGTATATCTTGCAGATGGGTCTACTGAAACTTTAGACATACCCCCCGGTTCCACTAAGGAAGATATTGCTCGTCTAATAAACAGAAAACGAGAGTCTGAATTTGGCTCCGGGCGTTTATTTAGTTTTAGGCCCGATGAAGAAAGAAGAAAGCTAGAACAAGATCTAACACGAGCTAGATTTGATTTAGCAGGCACTAGAGAAACCTCTATAGCAGAGGATCTTACGTCTGGTTTTGGTGCAGGATTTGTAGGTACAGGCGAAACGGCTTCTTTAGGTTTAGCCTCTATATTAGAAGAAGAGGAAGAACTAGCCGCTAGAGATAAGATTAAATCTTTCTTTGGAGATCTCACACCCGAAGGCGGCGATCCCGACAGTATAACTTATGGTCTTGGGCAAGCATTAGGATCAATAGCAGGTATAGCCGCTCCAATAGCAGCTGCAGCCAAACTACCCGTAGCGGGCGCTGCAATAGGTACAGGTGCGTTGCTTACTGGTGCGTTAGGTGCTGGTGAGGCAAGCGAAAGGGCTAGAGAAGAAGACGCTACCGAAGAAGAAAGAAGTAAAGCCCGAAACCTTGGCATCTTGGTTGGCTTTACCGAGATCCTACCTATCTCCCGATTCGTCAAACTTGTTGATATGCCTGCGCTTAACAAGCTGGTAAACACCTTTGGCCCAGAAAATGTAAATAATTTAGGGCAACGAGTACGAAGAGCCGCTGGAACAGCAGGGTTTGAGGGCGCACAAGAAGTTGTAGCTGAGTTCTTTCAAAACGCTATCGAAAGTGGGTACAACATAGATCAAGACCTAGCAGAAGGTCTTATACCCGCAGGTGGGTACGGTGCAGGCGCAGGTGCGATTGTGCAGGTTGTTGTCGATCTGTTTACTAAAGGTCGGCGTATAGGTGACAAGTCTCCAGAACAGATAGAGCAAGAAGCTCCTAACATAGCAAAAACTACTGGGCAGATTGTTGACGAAGGAGACTTAGAGGCGGCTGCTAGTTTAGACGATATAAGTGCTGCGGATCTAAGTAGGGCTGTTGAAGAGGTAACCGCAGGGAAGGGCGAAGAGGNTGCTGCT
>JGI25127J35165_1000548_pt1 | contig 11089 bp, 16 predicted proteins | sample ETNvirenome_2_30_FD_35165 | JGI IMG/M metagenome (IMG submission 35165) | reverse complement strand
GACAACGACGAGGCGGGGCGCGCTCACGCCGACACGGTGGTCGCCAATATCTTCGACGGTGCGGCGGCGGTCAAAGTCTGCGAGCTGTCGGGGCTAGTCGACAAGGGCGACGTCGTCGACTATTTGGCCGGTGGTCGGGATATTGAAGACATGCTGGACGAGGTCAAGGCGGCACCGGTGTTGGGTGAGGCTCCAGTCGTCGAGGTTGAGGCAGTCAACGACAATGCGGGCGAGCCGGACGGCGATTACTTCGATTTCGTTGGCGCCAGCTACATACGCAACATGCCGCCCATCGACTGGGTGATTGGCGATGGCGATAGCGGCATTATCACGCAACACGGCCTCAGCGTCATGTATGGTGCGCCGGGTGCGGGTAAGTCGTTTATCGCGCTGGATATGGCGCTATCTATCGCCGAGGGCATTCCGTGGCAGGGCATGCAGACGCGGCAGGGTAAGGTGCTGTATATCGCCGGCGAGGGCGTCGGCGGGCTTGGTAAGCGCCTCAAGGCGTGGGAAGCGCACAACGGCCGTCAGGTGGGCGACAATCTTCACGTTTTGCAGGTGGCTGTGAATTTTCGTGAACAAAGCGACGTCGAAAAGTTGATGCGCTCGATCGACCGTGCCGGTGATGGCTGGACGTGCGTGTTTGTCGACACAGTGGCAAGGTCGCTGGTCGGGGCGGACGAAAACAGCGCGACCGAGCTGGGGCTGTGGGTGGCGGCGGCGGATAGCCTCAAGGCGCACTGCAAGTGTGCGCTGGTGGGTATTCACCACAGCGGTAAGGACAGCACGCGCGGTATGCGTGGCTCTAGCGCGCTTCTGGGCGCCGTAGACACGTCTCTGGTGGTCGCAAAGGACGAGAACCTCGTATATATGCGGTGCGAGAAACAAAAAGATGCCGAGCCGGTAGATGAGCAGGTGTTTGAGATGACCGAGGTGGCGCTTATCGACGGGTCGTCCATTGTGCTGACGCGTCTGGACGGCGACGAGGTGCCGAAAAAGCGCAAGTCAACCGGCCTGACGGTAAACCAGCAGATGGCGCTTGAGGCGCTACAGAACGTGATTATCGAGACGGGTAATCAGGCCGTCGCGTCGTCACTTTGGCACGAGGCACATAAGGCAAAATGTCCTGATTTAGCGCGTCAGAGGGCCGGTGAGGCGCGTCACAAGCTAATGGAGAAGAGAATTGTGGCGTCCGACGGTAATCGGGTGTGGATAGTAAATGAAAACAATTAGTTATCGAAAAATGTCCGGTGTCCGCCGGACGCTGTCACGGTTGGCGGACGGTGTCACGTCCTGTCCGGTTTTCCTTAGGAACCGGACGGACACCGTTACGCTCGGACGTTACGAGGAAAAAAGGGGTTAATTATGGTGGCTAAAAAGCGAGTGGCTAGAGGCAAGCCGAAGACGGACAAGGTGTACTACCAACCAAGTCAGGGGGCGCTCAAGCGTCAGCAGGCGGCGTTACATAAATATGATGATGAGGTGAACCGGCTGGAGCGCAAGTGGGGTGTCGACAGATTGCCTTGGCTTGTGCCGGTGGAATTGCGTGACCGGTTCTACGAACAGCTCGACAAGTTGAACGCGGCTATCGATAAGACCGACGGCGTTGAGCATGAGGTCGAGGTGACGCTCAGGGGTTGCGCCGCTATCGAGCGTGCGGCCATCGAGGGTGGTGCGGAGCCGCTGACTGGCGATTATATTGAGGGGCGTATGCCGGATGGTACGGTGNTGGCGATTACGGCCAATGCGTATGAGGCGAGCAAGGTGGCGCAGGAAAACCGCGAGATGAAAGTTTTTAGCGTTGACGAAGTGGGCGTGGTTCTGGAAAAGTGGCTAAACGAAAACAAGGTAGCGGCCGAGGCGAAGAGTGTTTTCCCCGGCGCCGTGATCGANAGCATAACGAAGAACCAATTATTATTGGATGACGAGATACCGTTTTGATCGAATACGAGAATGAGCGCGACGACGTACTGAAAGACCGCGAGTATATGTTGCTCGGTAAGTCGACGTGGATCGACATACGCAATCTCACAGTAAACGTGCAACGTAGCGAGGCGGGTGTTACAATCGACGTCTGGCCGCGCGAGCTGATGCGTGGCTATTCGCCGATAGCGACACTGTCGGTGCCTTGGAGCGAGGGAAGCGATGTCGAGGATTGAACCGGGCAACGGATCAATGGCGCGGCTGTTGTCGCAACAGCGTTGTCCGAGGTGTCATTCGCTTATGCTGATACATAGCGACGACGGATATAAAAAGAAATACGATTGCATCGTATGTGGGTTAAAAGTGGTAGACGTAAAGGAAACAGAATGAAGCGTGCAGAGTGTTTGGATACAGCAAAGGAATTAGTCACAAAGGATCGAGCCAACGATCACGGTGATATGGAAAATAATTTTGCGACGATTGCGACGTATTGGTCGACGCACTTGGGGCATAAGATCGAGCCGCATGATGTGGGCGTAATGATGGCATTGCTCAAGCTGGCTCGCGCTAAAGCTAATCCATATCACGACGACAACTATGTCGACGCGGCTGGATATATGGCTTGTGCGGCAGAGTGCGTGGACGTGAATGGCTGACATAATCAAATTTGGCGAGAGGCATGTCGTGCATTTCTTCACCAATCCGGTCGACTGCGATTGGTGCGGCGAAGAGACAAGAGGCTTCGTTTATGAGGGCATGCAGTCGGTTGTATGTAGTTTGTGCAAGCAACCGTTATTAATCATCGAAGACAAGCCGACATTGATTGTGACATTGGAAGATGACGACATAGATGAGGATGACGATGTCAGCTAAGACACCGCAGGAAGTATTGAACAAGTTTTTGGAACGTGTCGCCAGTGGCGAGCCGGTAAGTAAGGTTTGCAAAGATCCATCGATGCCAGCTTGGGTGACAATCTCGACACGCATTGCGGCTGATCCTGAGTTTGAACAGCAGTATCGATTGGCGCTTGAGTTTCGCGGTATGGTTTTGGCTGACGAGCTTGATGACATCAAGCGCGAGGCCAAGACTGGCCTGATCGATCCAGCAAGCGCACGCGTTGCGGCTGACATATTGAAGTGGCAGGCGGCGAGGATGACGCCAAAGATGTACGGCGATAGACAGCAGGTCGACGTGCAGGCGGTGAAGGGTGGTAGCTATCTGGAGTTGCTCACAAAGGTAAATGATGCGGCTAAGGACAAATTGCTTGAAAACAACAAAGATACACAACCCGATAAACTACGCGCGCGCGATGAAATTAACCAAAATTCGGTTAATAAGAAAATGCACAAAAAAAAGGCAAAACAGGCTAAATGACGAAAAAGTTATCCACAGGCTTTGTAAGTCATTGTTTTTGTTATATACCGAAAAAACATAATGAACGTTATGCGACATATTCTGCATTTCTGTCAGAAAATAACCAAAATCTGATTATCCCCCCCGTCAGCTCACACGCGGGGGGCGGGAAGAAAAATATATACCCCTACACCCCCCCCGTCGGAGTTGACGCATGACTGACACCCACGCCACCGTCGAAGCAATCGCCGCGCTACGCGCCGACCCCGCCCTATTCGTTGAGACGGTACTGCAAGCTACGCCGCAAAAATGGCAACGAAAAGCCCTAGACGCGATAGCCGCAAACGACCGCGTCGCCATAAAATCCGGCCACGGCGTCGGAAAAACCGCATTTGAGAGCTGGGTCGTGCTGTGGTGGCTGATGACGCACTATCCCTGCAAGGTCGCCGTGACGGCCAACAGCGCGCACCAGCTATCCGACGTGCTGTGGACAGAGATAGACCGCTGGGCGCGAAATATGCCGTCAGCGTTCAAAGACCTGCTGGAGTTTAAGTCGGACAAAATATCGCTCAAAGGGGCAACCGACAGTTTTGCCGTGGCGCGTACATCGAGGCGCGAGAACCCTGAGAGTTTGGCGGGCTTTCACTCGCCGCACATGCTGTTTGTGGTCGAAGAGGCGTCCGGCGTGCCTAATGTGATATTTGAGACGGCGTCGGGCGCGCTAAGTACCCCCGGCGCGAAAATTATCATGTGCGGGAACCCCACGCGATCCGACGGCTATTTCTACGACGCGTTCCACGGCGACCGCGACAAGTGGCACTGCATCACTGTGTCGTGCGAAGAGGGCGAGTACGTTGACCCCAAATTTATCGACGAAATGTCTGGGAAATACGGCGCCGAAAGCAACGTGTTTAAGGTGCGCGTTCTGGGCGAGTTTCCGACGCAATCCGACGACGTGCTGTTGCCGTTGCACTTAATCGAGGACGCGGTGACACGCGACGTCGAGGCCGGGCCAACCACCCCCGTCGTCTGGGGCTTGGACGTGGCGCGCTTTGGCGGCGACCGGTCTGCACTGGCGAAGCGTCAGGGCAACGTGCTGATTGAGCCGATCAAAACGTGGCAGAACAAAGACCTGATGGAGCTGGCCGGTATCGTGCTATCGGAATACGACGCCGTACCGTACAGCATGCGCCCGCAGGCCATATACATTGACGCGATTGGCTTGGGCGCGGGCTTGGCGGATCGCCTGCGCGAGCTAGACATGCCCGCCGTCGCTGTGTCGGTATCCGAGACTGCGTCGCTAAAGGATCGCTTTAACCGGCTACGCGACGAGCTGTTTTGGGGCGCTAGAGAGTGGTTTGAGGCGCGAGACTGCCACATACCGGACGACGGCACGCTAATGGCGGAATTGTCGGGCATACGGTACAAATACCTGTCGACCGGCAAGCTGAAGGTCGAGAGTAAGGACGAGATGAAGCGTCGCGGCCAAAGAAGCCCCGACGTGGCCGACGCGTTTGTGCTGACCTTCTCCGGTCAAGGTGCGGTTGCTGGCGGCTACTCAAGGGGTTATAATCACAATCGCACACTGAAACCGAAGAATAGCTGGGTGGTTTGATGGCTGACCGAGATACTGACTTTGTTATAGCGGCGGCGCAACAGCGCAACGCCGACCCGTTTGGTTTTGAGACTAGCCAAGCCGATCAATTTAGCATTTCGCCAGAAAAAATTGCCTACGATGTTTTGGGCGACGCGTTCTTTGGCATGAACAAAACGCAAAGAGATTATATTTTGGAGCTGGTCAGGTCTGGCGACTTGACGTCTTCTGAAATAGCGCAAGAGGCGCAATATGCGCTACCGTATGACCCATCCGCCGGTTTATCGGAGCAACAATTATCGAACACCGCCCGCACTGTCACTGGTCAATCTTTAGATTATTCCAGAGACATGCCAGCGATGTCAGAGGAAGAGTTTTACAGAAGATATTACGGCATAGGTTTAGACGCCCTGCCGAGAGATCCGCAAAATATTTTTGGTTTTGATGCTCCAAAGTTTGGTCGCCCATCCTTTGGCTTTAAGAAAGTTGGTATTTTAACCGAAGAGCCAGAACAGCCCGCTATGGGCTTGCTCGGCACTTAGAGGTGGTTTGATGAACGGCTTACTGTCCCCCGACGACATGATGATGGCAGGCCCGCAGGGCGCGTATGGCGGCCCGCGTACTGCTGGGGACATTATGAGCGATTTTGGTCGCGGACTAATGTATTTGCCGTTTGATGTGGCTGGTGCGCCCGCAGACTTGGCAAATATGGCTTATATGGGCGTCGATGCGATAGACGCTATGGCTGGCGATTATTTGCCACAACTGTCGTCAGGTCGCCCTTTTGCTGGATCAGACTACCTTATTGACGCATATGCGAGTATTTTCCCTGAGTTTAGCAGGAAAGACACCGGATCGGAGCTTGCCGGTAGGCTGTCATCTGCCGTTATAGCGCCTGTAAAAATAGCGACAGCATTGTCAAAAATGAATGTCGATGTGTCTAAAATGATTAAGGCGTCGAGAGACGCCAAATCATTACGCGCCGAGGCGGCAGTAGCTGAACAAGCAGGCGACACGAAAAGAGCCGCAGAAGCAATATCTGTGGCTAAGGTAGCTGAAGCAGACGCGGCACCATTAACCGGAATACTGAAGCGGATAGAAGCTGATGGCAAAAGACCAAAATTTACAGTCAAAGACGACGGCACCTATCTCAGCGTCACGCCGAATGATGCAAAATCTGGACAGTCCGGTGATACGGTCGCCAGAGCAAGAGCGCAAATTTCTGGAGAGGCAGAAACGAGTGCGGGCGGAGATAAACTTACTGCGTCAGAAATCAGGTATATCTTAGACGACCCAAACCTAAATGAAGCGTATCAAATAGGTGACAGAATATCTCGCGCTGTAAATGGCGTGCCGTATGATTTGCATTTGGCTATGCCAGAAACTGGTGGCGGCGCCAGAGGCTCTAGCATTGCAAAACAAGCCGCTATTGGCAGGGCATTTTCGCTGGCTGTTAAGGGGTCGCCAGAATATAAATCGTCAATCTTTTCTGCGTATGCAGAGAGATACCCGTCATTGCTTGAGAGTGTTCAAGCGAAGGATTATGACGACTTGTTGCAGAAGTCATATCGCCAGTTAGCCGCAGAAACAAAGTTACAGTTTGATCGCTTACCGGTTGGCACAACATACCACCGTGGCGACTTGGATTATGTGACGTCCACAGGCGGCACCAACAGCATAGGCATGTTGCGCGACGTTATTCAAAATAAAAATTTGAACGTGTTTAGGGGTGGTGATCGTCACGATTTTCTTAATGAAATCGACCCAGAAACTGGTCTAAACACAAATGAGATGTTCCGCGCTGTTCACGATTATTTTGGTCACGGCGTGAGAGGCAATAAGTTTGACGCGGCTGGCGAAGAAACAGCATATGGCGCTCATAGCCAAATGTTCTCGCCTTTGGCTCGTATGGCTATGGCATCCGAAACGCGCGGTCAAAACAGCTTGGTAAATTACAGCCCGCTAAATATTGATTTAGAGACTAAAATAGCTGACGCGCAAAAGGGCTTGTTGTCAGCAAAAACAGACGCCGAAAAAGCCGATATTGGCAACGTCATAATGGATTTGCAAAGTCAGCGAGAATATGCCCCGCAAAACGCTGTTTTGTTACCGCCAGAGATGATTGACACATCATACGGCGGCGGCATGCCTGACTATATGCGCTCCATAAACACGCCAGACGTCGGTACTGTTATGGACGATATGCCGCTGTATCATTACTCAAATCAAGGCGGCTTGCTTGAGGTTGACCCGTCTTTTGTTGGCTCTCGTATGGGCGACTATGCGGCTGATGAAAAGGCCAGCATTAGGTATTACAACAGACCAGACAGATCATATTTCTTTGCTGGAAACCGCCCAGAAAGGCGTGTTGACCCAGCTCAGGACGCTGATTTCTTGTATCAAGGCGTAGGCTCCGGCATATATGACGTTATGGCTGACCCTGCTGGGTTAAGAAGTCTGGCTCTGTTTAGGAATGAAGGTGTTACTGATAGAAACCTGTTCCGCAAAGACTTGGAGCAGTCTATAAAAGACTACGGTTATTCTGGTTATGCGGCGCCGTTTAGTGGTGACACGACTGCCGCGCAAATGTTCTACCCAACTGAGGTTGGTTTGTTGGAGAAATTTTAATGACTAAGGCGCATCTGTGCTACTTGCCTACGCAAAAACTTTGTTCGCTGAATGAAAAACTTGGTGATGAATTTTTGCCCAAAAACAAAAACAATGTTTTTAGACAGGAAATAACGACATACGAGTTTGTTGATAGCGGCATCAAAAAAACGACGATGACAAGAGAGTTTGTCAACGGCGACCACTACGACGACACCGTGTCGCATATTTTTGTTAATAAAGAGATTTGGGAAAACTATTAATGCCCACCCGCAAAAAGAAAAACGTAAGCCTGTCAGTCGGTCGCGGCGAGAAGCTGTCGGTTAAGCAGGGCGGTGGACTTACGGCCAAGGGTCGTGCAAAATACAACCGAGCCACCGGCTCAAAGTTAAAGGCGCCCGTGACCGGCAAAGTAAAGCCGGGCAGTAAGGATGCAAAGCGGCGCAAGAGCTTTTGCGCCAGATCGAGGAGCTGGACTAGCCCACGCGGCAAAGCGGCTCGACGCAGATGGAAGTGTTAGAAAATGGCGGCAGGACTACACTACTTTCGTGACGGCACAAAATATCGTGGCCCTATTCACAAACATACCGACGGCACCATAATGACTGGCGCGCGTATGACGCGTAACAGCAAAAAGGTGTTTCACTTTGGTCAGCTATCTGACACAGCTAAAAAGAAAGCGAGAAAAAAGTAATGGCATACGGTAAAAAAGGCAAAGGCGGCAAAGGCAAGGGCATGAACACCAAAACTGGCAAATACTGCAAGTAATGGCCTCGCCTAAACCCAAAAATCCCTCGCTTTGGTCGCGCGTAAAGGCCGAGGCGAGGAAAAAATTTGACGTGTACCCGTCCGCCTATGCTAATGCTTGGGCGTCAAAAGAGTACAAGCGTCGCGGCGGGACGTGGTCTGGCCCCGACAATCGTGTGAAGAAGCCGAGGAAAAATGCCAGCAAAAAGAAAAAGTAAGGGCGGCCTCGGCAAGTGGTTTGGCGAAAAGTGGGTCGACGTTAAGACCGGCAAGCCCTGCGGGCGTAAAGCTGGTGAGAAGCGTGGCTATCCCGCCTGTCGTCCAAAGAAGGTCGCCAAGCGCGTGACCAAAAAAGAGGCGCAAAAGAAGACCGGCCCAGCAAGGGTCAAGTGGTCGGTTACGGCGTCTGGAAAGAAGAGGAAGAAATGATTGTATGTGATCCTTGCCCATACCGTGGGCGTTGTGAAAATATGGCGCGTTGCATCCAAGGTAAAAATCCGCCGGTCGAAGTCGTGGCTACGCCTCGCCCGCCAAAAACTGTTGCTACGACATTCGGACACACCGAGACTGCCTCAAAAATAGGCTCTACGATAAAATCTAAAAAACCAGTAAAAGCCGCCAAGAAGAAGGTGCGCAAGGTGACAATGCAATGATGGTGCGTCGCCCGACAGTGGGTCGCATACGCCGCGTTCAGCCCCCGCTAGAAGAAACAAAGGAAGTGTGCGATAATAGCACTGCGATAAAAGCAAAACCCGCGCCGAAACGCGTGGTTAAAGGTGCGAAGAAAAATGGCTAAAATGGACGACTACCAGCTCGGCTCGATCGTGTCAGGTGAAATCACCGACGCGCTAAACCACTTTGACAGCGAATACACCGAGGAGCGCCTACGCGCTCTCGACTTTTATCTTGGTGAGCCGCTAGGTAACGAAGTCGAGGGTCGGTCAGCCGTAGTCGATAGCACCGTCGCGGATAGCGTCGAGGCCATAATGCCCAACCTGATGCGGGTGTTTACGTCAAATGACAAATACGTCCGCTTCGCACCGCGTGCCGCTGAGGACGTCGAGGCCGCCGAGCAAGCGTCCGATTACGTCAATTACATCATCAATCAGCGCAACGACGGCTATAAATTACTGCACACGTTTTTCAAAGACGCGCTGTTGTTTCGTATGGGCGTCGTCAAATTTTTCTACGAAGAAAAAGAGCAGGTAGACGAGGAAGACTACAACGGCCTGTCAGAAGACGAGCTGGTCATGCTAATGAATGACCCAGACGTCGAAATCGTCGAGCAAGCCGAAACCGTGATGGAGAGCGCCTACAACGACGACACCGGCGAAACTATGCCGCTTCGATCCGAGTACGACCTGACTGTCCGCGTCACACGGCGCGAGGGTGAGATAAAGGTCATCAACGTGCCGCCGGAAGAATTTTTGGTGTCGCGTCACACGACGTCGCTTGAGGATGCCCACTTTATGGCGCACCGCACGTCGCTGACTGTGTCCGAGCTTGTGGCTATGGGTTACGACCGCGACATCGTCGAGAAGCACGCCGGCGAAAACGAGCTGGACGTTGACCGCGAAGTAAACAACCGCTTTCAAGACTTAGAGGCCGCTACCGGCGTTGATCCGGCTGACCCGACTTTGCGCTCGGTCATCTATCACGAGTGCATTATGAACGTCGACTTCGACGGCGACGGCATTGCCGAGCGTCGCCGCATCTGCGCGATTGGCTCCGACGGCGCTGAAATTTTGCACAACGAGCCGTGGGATCATATCCCGTTTGCGGTTGCGTCGCCGATCCTAATGCCACACCGGCTGATTGGTCGCTCGATCTACGACATGACCGAGGACTTGCAGGTCATCAAGACTACGCTGATGCGCCAGTATCTGGACAGCGTGTATTCGTCGACACTGCCGCGCATTGCGGCCGTCGAGGGGGCCGTAAATCTTGACGATTTATTGGATGCACAGGCTGGAGGTGTGATCCGGGTTCGCCAACCGGGCATGATCCAGCCACTAGCTGGCGCGTCTGTGGGTAACGAAATACGCCCGCTTATGGATTACCTTGACACGGTAAAAGAACAGCGCACCGGGATGTCACGCGCCTCTCAAGGCTTGGACGCTAACAGCTTGCAGTCGTCTACTGCGTCAGCCGTCAGCGCGACAGTACGCGGCGCGCAGATTAAGCTGGAAAGTTACGCGCGCACAATGGCCGAGACTGGTGTGAAGGATCTNTTCAAAGGCATCTTGGCGCTTGTGCTAAAGCACGACACCAACGAAAAGATGCTACGCCTCAACAACAGCTTTGTGCCGATTAACCCAGCCGAGTGGAAGTCGCAGTTTGACACCATCGTGCAGGTCGGTCTCGGCACCACTGACGACGAAACCAAGATCGCGTTCCTGACGCAGATCGCGGCGAAACAAGAGCAAATCCTGATGCAGTTGGGCGCCGATAATCCGCTGGTGTCAGCGCCGCAATATGTAAACACGTTGCGCTCGATTGCCGAGATTGGCGGCTTTAAGGATGCCGACCAATTCTTCAACCCGCCGCAGGTTGTCGCCCAGACGCTGGAAATGCAGAAACAGCAGGCCGCACAGCAACAGCCGCAACAAGACCCGGCGCTGATGATGGCACAGCAAAAAGCGCAAATGGACATGCAACTTGCACAGCAAAAAGCCGAGGCCGAAATCGCGTTGAAGCGAGAGCGCATGCAGGCCGAGCTTGAGCTGGAGCGCGAGAANATGATTATGGAAATGGACATACGACGCCAAGAGCTAGAGGCNGAGGCGCAACTACGCGTNGCTAAGGCAGTGACCGACGCCGAAATATCAACAAACCTACCGAGGGCGCAGTAATGAAAAATC
>JGI25127J35165_1000542_pt1 | contig 11135 bp, 13 predicted proteins | sample ETNvirenome_2_30_FD_35165 | JGI IMG/M metagenome (IMG submission 35165) | reverse complement strand
TCCCAACCTATCGTGGTTATATCTTTACAACCTAATAATAATGCCATTGGGATTGCCTGTTCATATAATATTGAAGTTCCCCATTGTGACCTATTCTCGTCTTTCAGTAGTTTAAACAAATCAAAATTGGCTGATTTGTGAATACAATCTGAGTATTCTATATAAGGTGGATTTTTAACCATTACAAATAAATCACAAAGACTTGGTTTTACAAGTATTTTTTCCATTTGTTCGTTTGCGAAAGACTCAGATAGTCCATAGAACACAATAGAATCTTCACTTTCATATTCATATCCATTATATTTATCGAAGTTATATGTGTTTACGATATGAAAGTCTGTTAAACTACCCACCTTATCATAGGCCTGTTTGATTGATAACACAACTAAGTCATCTCTTGACTCCAAGTCCTCTTTTAAATTTTCGTAATCATTTAAACTCGGACCTGGTGCCAGTATGACTGCCTTACAATCTGAATATGTATCGTGAAGTAGTTTCAATCTATCTTCTACATATTCTAATTCTCTTATTTGTTTTACAAGTTTTTTAGTCCTTTTTCGCATAATAACTTTCTACCAAATCAAACTGCCATTGTTCGTCAATATCAAATGATTCAAACTCACTAATTGGAAATAATACCGGGTCATCTTTTTTGGTCCAACTACCAACCCATTTACCCTCTCCAATGTCTGACATTTTACTACCATATAAACAATGTCCTGCCTCATATGTGGTTTCAACTGCCTTTGTATTAAGTAAGTCTTGTCCTTTTGGCCATTGATTTAACATTTCCCCTTTTGTATTCCAAAAGTAATTATTTTTTTCAACAACACTAAACATTCCGTCGTGTTCTGAAAACATATATTTATTAAAAAATGATTCAATAGTTTCTAATTTTAGAAATGGATTACACCCACTAACCATTACAACATATTTGTATGGAAGTTTATCCCACCAATCAAACAACACATCAACACCACTATCTACATTGGCACTCTCCCAACTTCTTTTGTGGATATTGATTGGATATTTTTCTCCTGTTTCAATTAGACTATCCTCGTGAACTGATAAATAAATGTGTTCGTTTTGTATCACATCACTACTCGTTAATTTTTCCAACACAATATCTAATAAACTCGTGGATGCAAAAGGAACTTGTCTTATACCTCTTGACATTTTAAATGGAACTCTTTCTGAGTTCTCTCTCGCCTGAACGACGACTGCTATTTCATTCAAAGATTTCATCTTCTACCATTATCTCCTCTATTCTCATTGTTCTATCACATATTAATAAGTCGTAAAAAGGTTTTTCCCCCACACTTAACTCATTGTATTTACAACCCCACTCATCTAATTGTTTTTTTGTGGTGTCATACCAATCAATACCGGTTACACTACCACGAGCCGTGTAATAAGTTATTTCGTGTCCTTTGTCATATAATTTGTTTACTTTTAATATGTTTTCTAACCAAGGTTTTGCCTGACCATAGTCCTCTTTTTCTTGTGTGCATATAGTATTATCTATATCAACATAAATTTTCATAAATGTGCTCCGTAAATAGTTCGTGTGATTTTTCGTCTGGGTGTCTATTTGGTTTTAGTCCACCACCATTTCTTAATGCATATTCTCTAAATGTCATACCATTAGATAAATAACTTGGAAATGTATTGATATTAATATCTTTTGCCTGTTCCTTGGTTAAGTATGAAGTATCATATCCGTCCGTAACTTCTCTTTTACTTCCATCTTTTATCATCATTTTTGTTTGTCCGTCATCAATTCTAAACATAAAATATTTTACATTTTTCTTTTCTAACCACATTTGTAGTAATAATGTTTGGTAGTAGAAATTTAAATTGTCTTGTTGAACTGATTGTATTTTTGAGTAATATTGTGTAGCCACATCATTAGTTCCAATCATAGTCGGTGTTATTTTATTCCAACCATTATTATATATTTCTTTCCTTGATATACCACTCCAACCAATTACAACCATTAAGTTTTCCAAGTCTGTATTTGGGTTTTGTAAATANTCAAGTGTAGTTCTCAATATTCTCTCGTTAGATGCACCACACATAGAGTCATCAATCAATTCACAATCAAACTTATTTGCCAATAGTCCTGCAAACCTTAGATTTCTGTCTGATAATTCATCACCCCAAGTAAAACTACAACCATTAGTGTATAACTTCATCAGTCAAATCCTCTAATTTTATTTGTGTGTTTTTTAATAAATCTTTTTTCAATGTTTTACCAACCACCTTATCTAAATCACTCCATTTCAGGCCGTCACCAGGACTTAACATATGAATTTTGTCTTCTGTAATTATACTACCCTCAGACAATTCTTGATTAGTTGACAAAGACCTTTCTAATTTTTCTGATGCCAAGTTTGTTGACTCATCTTTAAATGTTTGTAATTGACCTCTTGACATTTCAAAAGTTCTAATGTTGTGAACTAACTCTTTCATTTCTTGTGGTTCTGATGAACCCGCCTGGTCTGTTCCTTTCATATTTCTATCAAGTGTAACGTGTTTTTCAATTATTTCTGCACCCATTGCGACTGCAGCCAATGGTATGTGATTACCAAGTGAGTGGTCTGAGTATCCTATTTTGTGTAGTCCACCAAATCTATTTTTTAAGTCTTGGATTGATAGTAAATTTAATTTATCATATTGTGCCGGATATTGTGATAAACAATGTAGTATTGATATTTCGTTTTCGCCCGTATCTAATATGTTGAGTGCCTCTACTAATTCATCTAAACCACTCATACCCGTTGAAACTATGACATCTATTCCTGTTTCCGCCACCCTTTTTAATAATGGAACATTAGTTAAATCTCTTGATGCAATTTTTATTTTATCAATCGTAGTCATATCAACTAAATCTACACACTTAGGCGAACACAATGTATCAATAAAATCAATTCCTTTACTACGAACATAATCAGATATTTCACAATGGTCTTCATAAGATAGTTCAACAAACTCTCTATGTTCCCCATAGGTTTCACCGAAAGAGTGTTTTGAATTATAAGGACGATTCATTTGTTCGTCTGTCAATTCTTCTGTCATATCTCTTTTGGTTAATTTTATGGCGTTGATAGTATTTAATCTATCACCTGTGATTTCATCATAAGAATAAACTATTAACTGGTCTATTAACTTTTTACAAATGTTAATATCTCCGTTGTGATTTTGTCCTATTTCTGCTATGATGTAAACTTCGTCTGGATTTTTTCTAAACATATAACCTCAGTAATAAATAGTAGTTTAAATTTCTAATCTTCAATATATTTTTCAGTAAGTTCTAACCAATTATTTTTAAACACCTCTAAGTTTATTCCCATAGAGTTTAATTGGTTTATTGTGTCTGTATAAAGAACTTCATAAGAGTTTCCATACTCTTGTCCTTTTGAGAAGTCATCTATGAATAAATCACAAGGATATTGTTTAACGAACTGAACTTTGTCTATTGAACTTCTAACAATGTTGATTGATTTATATGGAAAACCCCATTTGTCTAACCATTGTTTTGTAATATCCCAAGCCTCAGGGAAATTTCTGGCTGATAAAAAGTGTATTTCATATTCTTTTGAAAACTTTTTAATAGATTCAACTGCATTTTCTATCGGTAAATCTTTCATTATTTCTTCTCTTGTAAATGCTTTCTGATGTATTGAAGTTCCTGGAAAACTTGGTTGTGCCCACTTCTGTATTCTAACCCAATGATTATTTATCGTGCTATCTATATCACAAAACAATATTTTCATCACTCAATTCCTTTGCAAAATTTTCATAATCTTTATCATCACAACTATATGTGAATATTTGATAGTTTTTACTTTGAGTTTGTAATCCATATAGATTCCATTTGACTGCCAACTCGTTAGAAATATACTCTTTTGGTATTGTTATTACCGGACAAAGATTTTTACCTATGATTTTTTCCTCACCAATGGCATCAACTATTAATTTTGAATTACGATTTATTTTATCTCTTAACTCATCAATATCAAATCTTCTTAATATCGTTAGAAAGTGTTCGTAGATTTGTGTTGGTGCAGTCGTTGGTGTTTGATTTTTTAGCCCATACTGATAATATCTTCTTAGACTTAAATATGTGAACTCATCTGTGTCTTTTATTCTATTCCAATAATTCTTTTTTACACCCACTATTGATAGGCCTGGAAACCCACCTAATTGTTTATTAACACAAGTGATAAACACATTAGTATTTTTTGGTATTTCGTAGTATGGAAAAGAACTAATGGCATCAACAATACAATTATCCTCTTCAAAATAAGAACTATTTGATGTTTCTAATTGACAATATAATTTCTCACGATAATATTTTGATGAACCCTCTTTTTCATAAGTTTTTACAAGTCTTTCCCATTTATTTCTAAAAACTCCACCATTTCCAACTATTTCTATATTATTCATCATAGACCAAACCACAGCCTCAACTGCAGTCGTTCCACTACCACCTATGAATAATATATCATAGTCTTGTAAATCAAACACATCAATAAATAATTCTCTCAAATCATTAAAGGTATCCATAAACTCTTTATCTCTATGTGAGTGAGTTATAGAAGTAGGAAAATCTATGTAGGTATTAGGACCAAACATATCGTTTTAACTCCTTGAATACTAAATCAAAATGATTTTCTTTGTCTAACCAATTAAAATAATACAATGGTATTTTCTGTTCAAGTTCTGATTTGTTTTGAACTAAGTATTTTACTAATGCCGGGTCATATGGATTATAAAATGGTGGCGTGTAGCTTCCCATACCACCAGGATATCCTGTTGCATATGTTGGTTGGACTTCCAGATAACACAATTCTTTTGTATCTTCATCTATCACTAAGTCCACGCCTTGATGATTTAAATCTAATGATTGAACTGATTTAACAATCTCTTCTTCTTTTTCTACCATTATTTTTTGACACAACTCATTATAATATAACCAATTATCTATTTGGTCTATTGAAAAACTTCCTGCAGTTATGGCTAACCAATTATCTTTTGGAACAACTCTACCATAACCAGAAATAACTTTATCACCTGAAACGTGTATTCTATACGATACATTTACATTTCTATCTTTGTCTATGGTGTTGATAAACTGAACGCACATCATTTGTCTATCGATACCAATTCTATTTTGATTATCTCTTTCTATTTCTGATAGTGCGTCATCTAACTCACCCTCATATCTTACTAACCTTGTTCCTTTACCTGATACTGAATTATTAACTCTAACTAAAAATGGATATTGTATTGAACTTTCTGATAGTTTTTTGTAGAAATCATCTTTGTTTTGATATGTGAAAAAATCAGGACAATTAACACCACTCTTTTTCCAAGTTTCAAAACAAACTTCTTTTGACTGAACTGATTTAAATCCTTTGGCTGAATTTGTTATATATTTTAAATCTAATTGATTGTCTTGTGATAATATACCACTATATTCTTGACTATTACAAGTTTCTGGACAAGGATACCAACGAATATACTCTAATGTATCCATATGTTTAATATAAGACTCTAAAACACTATGCCCGTCCTCTCCGTCAACATTTAAAACTTTACCAAAGTGTTTTTCTAAATTTTCTTGTTCGAATACTCTCCAATTTTTTGGTGCCTTGTGAGATGACCTATTCGCTGATATAACTTTATACATCAATATATTCCTTTAATCTCTCTTCATATCCTCTTTCAAATGTTCTACTTTTGAAATCATCTACTGAACCCAACACCATACCTTTTTTCCAAGTTTTGAAATGTGCAATTCTTGTATCATTAACCTCAACATATTTTTCGTTATCGTAGAAATGTATTTGTTCTACTGGTAGATTTGCTATTTTGAAATTATCAATAGACAATTCATCTATTGTTAAACATAGTGCCTTTGTTTCTTTTGGTAGTTTCCATATTCTTCTTTGATTTGAAATCCAAGTTTCAAGAAAGTCTATACAAGTTTCTTTTTTGTTAAACATCATAAATGAGGCTATGTAATGAAGTCCTGGAACAAATGGTCTATGTGCTATTTGTATGTCTGATTCGAAGTCTAATAAATCATAAAAGTCTTTTATAAACATAGAGTCTATATCTATCATCACAATAGATTCATCTTTTTCTTTAAACAACCTCAATAAATTTTCTGTCTTTGACCCTACGATTTCTAACCAATCGTTGTCCCATAAGTTTTTACTTGGATTAAGTTTTTTGATTGGTTCAATCAACTCCACTTTTTCAAATGATTTGATAAAATCTCTTTCAGTTGCTGTGTGTCCTAAATCACACACATAAACTTTGTTTATTTTATCCATATCTAATTTTGTGTGAAGTGATTTTAGAAATACTTCTGTGAATAAAAAGTATGTGGAATCACTAATGGTAAATATACTATACTTTTTTGATTTCACTTATGTAATCCTCTAAGTTTACTTTTGGTTCATACCCAATTTTTTCCTTAGCCTCAGATATATCACAAAGTGTTTCTCTTGCCTCACCCGGTCTTTCGGGTATATATGTAAAACCACAATCAAACATTTTCGCCAAATCATTTATTGAGTGATTTTCTCCTCTACCTAACTCTATGAAATCATAACTTGTTTCACAATCAGCAGTTAAAATTATACCCTCAACAATATCATCAACGTGTGTGAAGTCTCGTCTTTGAAATCCGTCACCCGTGATTGTTAACTCAACTCCCTCTTCATATTGTTTTTCAAATATACCAACTACGGTACAATAATCTCCCTCAGTTAGTTGGTGTGGACCATACACATTGTAAAATCTACAAACTGAAACATCTACATCATAGATTTTTTTATACATCATACAAAGTTCATCACCTATTACTTTTGAAAAAGTATATGGATTTTTGTATTTACCACTATGAACTGATGATGAACCGGCGTAAATTACTTTACATTTCTTTTCTCTTGCCCACTCTAAAATACTCATTGTTGCCATAATACCAACTTCTAATGTTAGTGCTGGATATTCAAATGATGGTTGAATTCTTGGAAGTGCTGCTAAATGATAAACAACATCTGGATTTTCCATAAAAGTATCATAATTGATGATATCNCTTATNTCNGCCTTNACATACTGACAACCCTCTTGATGATTTTCTTCTTTTCCTGTGGAATAATTGTCAATACTGACTACATTGTGTCCGTCTTTTACTAATCTTTTTATTAGATTTGTCCCTACAAATCCTGCTCCGCCTGTAACTAATATATTCATAGTATCCCCTATATAATTTGGTCGTATAGTTTATTTTGTATTTCTTGTTTTTTGATATCTTTATCGTGTCGTAAAGTTAATTCTTCGTGTGGTGGTAAATGAGAATATGTTTTCGCTCCGTCTATCACCTCGTGAACCGGTTTTATCCACTTAATATCGTCTGTGTTTCTGAATATTCTTGCCTGATAATCTGGAAAATTTATCCACCCTTGTTCTGTTACTCTCCATTTCCATAGATTTAAATGAAAGTCTGTGATACCCTCAACCGTATTTATTCTCGGCACCCAAACTAAATCTGTGTCATTGATTTCTAATATTGTTGGTAATTGTTCTAATAATATTTGATTTGGTATTTCGTCCGCGTCAATATGAAATATATAATCACCAGAACATATTGACTTAGTGTAGTTTTTTAGTGCTGCAAAATCTTTATTAAAATTAAATGTTGTTACTTTTAAATTTCTAAAATAATTTCCATACTCATATTTTTCTAATATTTTTTCAAGTGCTTGAAATTCAGGTTCAAAAACACCTGTTCCTACTTTTGATACATCTTGTGTAACCACCACTTCATCTTCATCTCTAATGTGTTTAGATAGATGAAATAGTAAGTTATCTAATTCTTTGTATTCATTATAAACTGTTATTCCGTAACTAATCTTCATAAGTCTATGTCATCTCCTATGATTAATGTGTCTTGTCCCTCTTGAAGTAATTGTTCTGTAACTTGTTTTACTTGTAGTGAGTTTAAATTTGCATACTTGTCTTCTAAAAATACTCTTCTTTTTCTACACTCTCTATAAAAATAAGTTCTAAACAAATCAGGATTTCTACTCAATAATTCTTTCAACTCTTGGTAAATTTTTTCCATTCTTGACTTACCACCTGATTCCGCGTCTGACAAAACAACATCTGAATTTTCTGACAATATATCAAATGTTTGTTTTATAACGGTAGGATTAAGATTGGATTTTTGTGAATTAAATATTTCCAATCCTACAAAATAATCTACAATTCTGTTAGTAGATTTTTTTCTATATTCTAATCTTGGGTCAAGACAAATAACAATTCTTCTGGCTGATTTTGCATCATCTTGTTGTCCTTTATATATGAAAGAAACTACATCACCAGGTTCTATTGCNTCCCAATAGGTGTTCTTCATAAGTCTTTAATAATCCCCATATCTTTACACGCCTCTATAAACTCGTGTTGTCCGTATTCTTTTGCGTTATCCAAATCTAATGTGTGTTTNTGTCCCTCATATTGTGGGTCTTCTTTTTCTTCTTTGGTTAGTTTTCTTACTTGTGCCCATTTCCATACCCAATTATTTTTTGTTCCCTCAGGAAATATCACTCCAAACTTACCCATATTCAATACACTTGGAAACCAATGAATTTTTCTATCATAATCATACATACTGACATCACGCATTAATTGTGTTGACTTTTCCATNGCCCCTTTNAAGGCTTCTGAATCATTTATGTATGATGAATTACTTGTGAACCCACAATTAAAACACATATAAGATTTAAAGTCCATAGCGGTTTCTTCAAAACATTGTTTATCGTTGAAACAATTAGGACAAGTTATTTTTACTTCTGCCATTTTACACCTTTTTTAGTTTTGGTATTTTCACATCACTTTTCTTAACTAATTTTGGTAGTTTTAGTGATACTTCTTGTGGAACATCTTTCAATATATTGTCTACAATAGTAATTAGTTTATCTGACATCTTTTCGTGAGTGAAATGTTCTCTATTTACTAACATTTGTTTTTTACCACGAATTTTGTATTTGTTGTAATTTTTTACCACATCTTTCATAATCTGAGATGCAATCCCATAGTTTACCGTGGACCAAACTGATTCTGAATTAAAATATTCTTTTGGAAATGCTGATTGTGGTATTTTTGTCATCACGTGTGGTAATTCAATCGTGTAATCTTTGTCTAAAAAGTCAGCCTGACCTGTTGAGATAGGTGCCAATATTGGTTTACCACTAAACGATGCCTCTAACAACGGCCTTCCGAAACCCTCTCCGTGTGTAAATGTCAAATGTGCATTTACTTTTGGGTGATTATATAATTGATTCATCTCATCATCAGTTAAGTCGCCGTGAAGTAAGTAAATATTTGGTAAAGACTCACTCTCAATAGAGTTTCTAACCATATCTACTTTTTCTTTAATATCTTTTCTATCAATAATGGAAAATCCTGCACTACTCGTCTTCATAATCAATGCTGGTGGATTTTTTTGATTTTTAAATGTTTCTAAAAATACTTTTAACATCATACCAACATCTTTTCTGTCTTCACCCATATTACCTTGTAACCAATGTCCTACATAAAGAAAACAAAAATCATCTTTGATTTGTGAGAATTCATCTTTCAAATTATCAGATATTAGTTTTGTTTCTTTGTATATTTTTGGGTCTGCCCCCTCAAACAATACTTCACTTGGTTTTTCTAATTTAAGTTGTGATATAATTTGATTTGTTCTGTTGTCTTTTTTATCATAAGTTACATCTAAAAATCCTTTTTGTGAAAATTCAGATGTAAATATTGTCATATCCATACGATTACAACCCTCTACCCAATCTGCAGGTGGTATAGATGCCTCAATACCGGCTGTAATACCTATATTCTTTTTACCAATATTCTGAAACTCATTTGGTATTACAATATGAATATGTAAGTCTGGTTGTCTTTCAATTTCAGGTTTTTGTAAAATTCTAGCCTTTATCTCGTGATGAATAGGATTATCTTTTTCTAATGCGTTTGGTGGTGTGTTTCCCCAACGAACCGCCTGTATTTTCAAGTCATATTTATTAGATTCAATTAAGGCTCTACAAATATCTCTTGCGTGATTTCCATATCCACTTCTTGTCGTGACTGGTGCTGTTACTAATACTAATGGTTTCATATTTTAATTACCTCATATTTTTTTCTTGGCGTCCACTTTTCAAATGCAGTATTCATATGCTCTGTAAATAATTGTCCCATATGTCTCGCACTCATCATAGCGTCATCACTCGTTACAAACTCGTGCCCTTTAAAACCACACTCTTCTCTTTCTTCTTTTGACATTTCATACCACTCGTTTATTTTTTCGGCGGCTTCAAACCAATCTGCTCTATCGTCAAAAATGTATGGTGTTGGTGGTGAACCTTGTAGTGAACGAATTTTAGGCCACACTGGTTTTACCCACTCTCCGTGAGTTAAATCTTCGTTGTGTTCCCACTTTCTCCAATCGTGTAGAGAGTGAATATCTGCATAATCTTTATAAGTAATGAATTTATCTTTTAATTTAAATCCACATTGGTCTTGCATACCACCCGTAACATTAACAATAATTGGTGTTCCACACATTAGACTTTCACAAGTTCCTAATCCAAATCCTTCATTAGACGCCAAATTAATCGTGACATCACAAATATTGTATAGGTAGTTCATATGCTTATTGTCTAATTTTTCTGTTGAAAATATAATGTTTAAATCAGGACACAATTCTGCAGCGACTGCTGGTAAATCTGTTCCATTATTATCAACTGGTTGAGTATGTAGAACAAAAGCAGTTTTATCTCTCTTTTCTTTTGGTAGTCTGTCTGCAAATGTTTTAAATGCCATAATAGTATCTGATGTCATTTTTCTTCTAATATTACGATTAATATATAACATTGAAAACTCTATATCTTTTTTATCAAATAATTCAGACTTCATTTTATTTAATTCTAACAATTCTTTTTCATCTTTTACTGGATAAAAATATTTTTCATTGATTCCGTGTGGTATGTAAGTTGAGTCCCAATCTGTTCTTGGTTTATTCTGACATACATTTTGAACTATGTTGTGTGTTTGTTTTGAAATAT
>JGI25127J35165_1000511_pt1 | contig 11589 bp, 13 predicted proteins | sample ETNvirenome_2_30_FD_35165 | JGI IMG/M metagenome (IMG submission 35165) | reverse complement strand
TTATGACGATTTAAGAGCGTATAAAACGTCTACTACGGTTGCATCTCAAAGATTTGTAAGTATGCCAGAAGACATGATTTATTTAAGGTCAGTGCAANTAACAAGTAGCAGTAATAGGATATTTTTAGAAAAAAGAGATACCAGTTTTATATCTGAGTTTAATCCTGGTGATTCAACTGGAACACCTAAATACTATGCTAACTGGGATGATGCCACAATCATAATAGCACCGATACCATCAAGCACTTTGAGCATACAAATTAATTATATTATTGACCCACCGCATTTTAACAGCTCAACAACTACATTTTTGTCCACAAATCAAGAAAGCTTATTGTTACATGGTGTTTTAACTGAGTGTTTTAGCTATTTAAAAGGTCCGACTGATATGTACACATTATACAAACAGAAGTATAATGAAGAAATACAACAGTTTGCGACACAGCAAATGGGAAGTAGAAAACGTGGACAATATGAAGATGGAGTGCCTAGAATACCTGTTCCATCAATTTCACCAAATGTTAAAGGAGTAGGATAATGGCGATAACAACTAATGCAATATGTAATTCATTTAAAAAAGAATTATTAGAAGCTACACATAATTTTAAATCTAGTGGTGGTAATTCTTTCAAATTAGCACTTTACACAAGTAGTGCTACTTTAGGTAAGTCAACCACATCATTCACCACAGACAATCAGGTATCGGCCACAGGTCAGTATGCTTCTGGGGGGAGTGCTTTAACAAATGCAGGTACATCATTATCATCTGACACAGCCTTAGTTGATTTTGCTGATTTATCTTTTACAGGTGTTACGTTAACAGCAAGGGGTGCTTTAATTTATAACGACACAGCTTCTGGTGATCCAGCAGTATGTGTGTTAAATTTTGGTTCAGATAAAACAGCTACATCTGGAACTTTTACTATTCAATTTCCTGCTTTTACTTCATCAGCTGCTGTCATACGAATAGCATAGAGGTGAAACATGGCGTTAGTAATCAATGACCGTGTAAAAGAAACAACCACGACCACAGGCACAGGCACTGTAACATTAGGTGGTGCCGTTTCTGGCTTTGAAACATTTGCTGCCGGTATTGGTAACAGCAATACAACTTATTACTGTATTGTTTTAAATGCTGAGTTTGAAGTTGGTTTAGGTACTTTATCTTCAGATAGCTCAACACTCGCTAGAACAACTGTTATATCAAGTTCAAACAGTGACAGTGCAGTAGATTTTTCAGCAGGCACTAAGTTTGTTTTTTGTTGTTTACCTGCAAGTAAAGCAACTGTTTTAGATGCCAATAACAATTTAACTTTACCAGCTAAACTAATTATGCCAGATGTAACATCTGGAAAAATATTAGTTGCAGATGGCACCAGTTATGAAGAAGTCGCATTAAGTGGTGACGCAACGATAGCCTCAGGTGGGGCCCTCACTATCGCTAATGATGCCGTAGAACAAGCCATGATAGCCGATGATGCGGTAGGTGCAGACCAGTTAGCTGCAAGTGCTGTGGTAACAGCCTCAATTGTAGATGACAATGTAACTCAAGCTAAAATTGCTGATGATGCGGTAGGTGCTGATCAATTAGCCGCTAACGCTGTAGTCAATGCAAGTGTGGCTTCAGATGCAGCAATAGCCGACACAAAATTAGCAACTATCTCGACAGCAAACAAAGTAGACATCGGTGCACTAGATATAGATGGTGCATCAGACATAGGTGCTGCGTTAGCAGATGCTGATTTAATTATTGTTGACGATGGTGCTGGTGGTACAGAAAAGAAATGTGAAGTATCAAGAATAAAAACTTACATTGCGGATGTGACTTTGACAACAGCCGCACAAACCAACATTACATCACTTGGCACACTAACAACATTGACTGTTGATAATATAATTATTAATGGCACCAATATAGGGCATACCAGTGACACTGACTCAATAGCGATAGCTTCGGATGGGGTAGTGACTTTTAGCCAGAGAGACGTGCACTCAGGTGGTATTACTATAGCAGATGGCGGACAAATAGGTTCTGCTTCAGATACAGATGCTATAGCAATAGGATCTGATGGTGATGTAACCTTAACTCAAGATTTAGAATTGCAACACGATGGAGCGGTTTTATCTTTTGGTGCTAATGATGAAATTACTTTGACTCATGTGCACGACACTGGTCTTTTATTAGAAGATAGTGGTGGCACACCCACTTTACAGTTTCATGATGCAAACGAATCTTTTGCTTCTGATGGTAGTAAAATAATTATGACCTCTGGCGGCACTGCATTTAATATGCCGACATCTGATGGTAGTGATGGACATTTTTTAAAAACAGATGGCAGTGGAACGCTTTCATTTGCAGCAGCAAGTGTTAGCTCATTGGCAGCAGACAATCTTACAGAGGGGGATGCAGCAGTCACTATTTCAACATCTTCTGGAAACATTACGATTGATGCAACAGCAAACGATTCAGATATTATTTTAAAAGGAACTGATGGTGGTGCTGACACAACATTTTTAACACTAGATGGTTCAGCTGCTGGAGCGGCAACTTTTAACGGAGCTATAACGGCAGACGCTGGAGTTTCTATTGATAATATTACGATAGACGGCACGGAAATAGATTTATCAAGTGGTGACTTAACTTTAGACGTGGCTGGTGACATTGTGTTAGACGCTGGTGGAGACGAAGTTATTTTTAAAGATGGAAGCACTAATGTAGGACACATAAGTTTAGATAGTGACAATCTAACAATAAAATCTTTAGTAAGTGATAAAGACATGATATTTCAAGGTAACGATGGTGGTAGCGGAATAACTGCATTGACACTAGACATGTCAGCGGCTGGTGCTGCAACATTCAATAATGATGTAACTGCTTTTTCAGATAACAGATTTAAAGAGGATATAGAGACTATATCAGATGGTTTAAGCAAAGTGTGTAAACTTAGAGGTGTAACATATAATAGAATAGATATAGAAAATTATGGTGATAGACATATGGGTGTTATTGCACAAGAAGTAGAAAAAATCATACCAGAAGTTGTTAAAACAGACAAATCGAAAGAAAAAATTAAATCAGTTGCCTATGGCAATATGGTTGGACTTCTTATAGAAGCAATAAAAGATTTAAAGAATGAAGTAGACGAATTGAAAAATAGGAGTTAATTATGAGTTTCGGTACAGTAGCATTTGCAGAACAGTCATTTGCAACTATGCAGGAGCAAGTATTAGCTGTTGCTGTAACTGGTTCAGCCTTATCTATGAACGCAGGTTCATCTTCTTCTACGGCAAACGCCAACGTTTCTGTCACAGGCACAGCGATGACACCTTCAGTAGGAAGTCTGTCTATTGATCTTAATACGCCTGTAGATATAACTGGTATTGTATTAACGGCTACAGCAGGCATTGCAAATGGTGTGGCTTGGGAAACAGTAAGCACTGGCACCGCACAAACATGGACAGCTGTCAGCACAGGGACTTCACAAACATGGACTGATGTAGATGAGGTTGAAAAGGTAGCATAGAGAACTATATAATGGATTAAATAAAGAGAGTAATTATTATGGCATCAACATTTTCAAGCGATTTAAAAATAGAACTTATGGCAACTGGAGAAAATCCAGGTACATGGGGTGATAAAACCAATACTAATTTTAACGTTATACAACAAGCGATCGCAGGTTATCAAGAAATAGATGTTGCTTCATCCGATGTCACGTTGGTTATGTCTAATGCAGCGGTGTCTAACGCCAGAAACATGACTCTAAAATTTACAGGAACATTAGCTGCAAATAGAACAGTTAATATGCCTGCTAGTATAGAAAAGTTTTTCAATATATTTGACGGCACAAATCACGATGGCAATACTTTAACTTTTAAAGTTACCAGCCAAACTGGTTTTTTACTTTGTGAAGGAAATCATTATGTCTGTCATTCCAATGGCACAGATATAGTAAAAGATCAAGAAACAAGATTTTGGCGTGTAATTAGTGCAAATGAAACCGTACAAGCTGGAGCACAAATATTGGTAGATACTTCAGGCGGAGCAAGAACAATTACCTTACCTGCCTCACCAGCTGCTGGGGATGAAGTAACCTTTTTAGACTCTGAAAATACCTTTGACTCTAACAATTTAACTGTCGGTCGTAATAGTTCTAATATAAATGGGGCTAGTTCTGATTTAGTTGTAGCTAACGAAAGGGCAGCATTTACATTAGTTTACTCAGGAGATAGCACGGTTGGTTGGCAATTTAAAACAAGAGACCAATCTTTACACAGTGGCTCTGACATCATTTTAGATTCACCTGGGGACGTTATATTAGATGCAGATGGTGCAGATATTATTTTTAAAGACGCAGGTACTGAGATAGGTCGATTACAAAATAGCTCATCAGACTTTGTAATTCAAAGTGCTGTAAGTGATAAAGACATGATTTTTAAAGGCAACGATGGTGGTTCAACAATCACTGCTTTAACATTAGATATGTCAGCAGCAGGTGCCGCTACCTTTAACAATGACGTTACAGCTTTTTCTGATGAACGTTTAAAAAGCGATATTAAAACAATTACAAACGCCTTAGATAGAGTCAAAGAAATGCGAGGTGTTACCTTTACCAGAGAGGGTAGAGAGGGCACAGGGGTTATAGCTCAAGAAATGCAAAAAGTAATGCCGGAAGTTGTGCATGATAAAGGCGAGTATATGTCTGTTGCGTACGGTAATTTAGTCGGTGTTCTTATAGAAGCGATTAAAGAATTAGAAAAGAAAGTGGAGAAGTTAGAAAATGGCAATACCTAGTGCAGGTTCATCCTTAGCGTTTTCTGCCATTCAAACTGAGTTTGGAGGTAGTAATCCAATATCATTGAGTGAATATTACGCAGGTGGCGACAATGTGCCTTCTGGCACCTCTGGTGATGCAGGTAGTATTCCAAGTAGTGGCACGATCGCTGTGTCTCAGTTTTATGGCAGTACAAATCGAGTGGCAATTGCACTTACTATTTCTTCAACCACACAAAGTTACAACATATTCTCCAATAGAGGTGGCACTTATTCTGCGGGTAACTCAGATGTTACGCTCACCGTACAAGCAATTGTAGGATCTACAGGAGCTTCAGCGATTGACACAGGTAACCAATGGACATCTGGAGACACTGTAAAAATTATTAACAACAGTCAAATTGTTGGTAGAGGTGGAGCTGGTGGAGCTGGTGGCGGTCAAAACGCACAAGGTAGTGCTGGTTCAGCGGGACAACCTGCTATAGTTTTAGGCATTAACACTACCATTCAAAACAATGGTGGAAATATCCGTGGCGGCGGAGGCGGCGGCGGAGGCGGTAAAGGAGCTCAAGTTACACAACCTGTTAAAGGTGGTCAATTAATTCAACAATTCTCTGGCGGTGGCGGAGGCGGAGGCCAAGGTCAACAAGGTGGAGCAGGAGCTAGTGGCGGTGGCTCTGGACAAGCTAATGCAGGTGGAGCAGGACAAACGGGAAGCATTAGTGGAGCTGGAGCTGGTGGATCATCAGGTGGTGGCCCATCAGGTAGTGGGGGAGCTGGTGGTGGCTTTGGACAAGCTGGTCAAGGCGGAGGCAACAGTGGGGCATCTGGTGGAGCAGCTGGTAAGGCTATCAATTTAGCTGGTAATCAAGTAACATTTGAAGATGGTAGTGGAAACGTTCAAGGAGCAGTATCGTAATGTATCTATTTAGAGCTTATATTGAAAACAAAAAGGTAATCAACAGAGCGTACTGGGGTAACCCAGATGACACGGAAATCGTTAAATTAAAAAAACAAATTACAGATAAATTTTCTGGCGAAACATTTCCTTTTGAAGTAAACATGATAGGTGTAGACATGGGTGATGCAAATGTTTTAACCATTCATCAATGTTCAGTTGACTCTAATCACGCTTCTGTTGCAAAAATACAAAACAATTTATTGTTAGACAAAGACTTCATGCGTTATATTTATGATTTAGATAACACCACAAAAACTATTGAAGTTTTTTACAAAGATAATAATGCTTATTCTATGCAACCTCTTGGAGAGGGCTTATCTGTATATAGGATTTCCGATATGTTTGATAAAGATTTTAACAATTTAAAAAAACAATCAGTGTATGTGCAAGGTCCAAACGATAAAGTGTTTGCCTGGGCTAATAGTTTAAATAGCAGCATAGCAATGCCAATATCTGCTAGTAAAAAATTACACGCTGATGACAGCTATCAATTTCAATTTAATGATAAAAAAGAATTAGTATCTGTGCGTTTATTTACACATTTAATTAGAACACAAGTATATGGTGATAATTCTGATTTGTATGTCGAGTACACAGCAGATTTCGCAGATGAACTTACTAATTTAGACGACACAGAGATAGTGCTGCCTAAATATGATAATCATGGCAATCGAATAGCTCAAAGTGTAAATAAAGCGAACATTGGCGAATATGTCATGGTGCCGAAAGACGATGGTAGCGGTGGTTATGATAAAGTACTTCTTAAAGATTTATAAAAACTCTGGGCTAGGTGCTACACACGTTATAACTCGAACTGGTAATTTTACAATAAAAAGGTGGGGTATTTGGACACCTTTTTTGACAATTTTGTTTTCTAAAATATTTCCAGTTGAACAAGTGCCACACAATCATGAAGGAAGTTTTATTTCGTTTTTGTTATGGGGCACTTATGATGAAATAGTAAATGGAAAAAAAACAAAAAAAAGATGGTTGAATTTTTTACCTTACAAAAATTTTCATAAAATAGTCGCTGAAAAACCTGTTTACACTTTAATGTTTATGGGAAAAACAAGACAGAACACATCTGTCATAGTAAATAATAAAACCATACCATCGCAAAGATTAATTAAAGGTTATAAATGAATTTAACAGATCATCACAAATTATTAGTATCACAAGGTCTCATGCACCTATTTGCTATAATAGGTCTTTTTTATTTATGGGATTTAACTTATTTATGGTTTACTTTGTTAGGTATTGTGTTTTTTGCAAAGTTAGGCATAGAGGGATATTGTCATAGATATTTGTCACATGGTGCTTTTACAGTTGCTAGACCATTAGAATTGTTTTTAAACGCATGTGCTATCTTTGGCTTACAAGGACCACCCATGGTATGGGCAGCAAATCACTCTACACATCATAAATATTCTGACGTTGACGGAGACCCGCATCCTGCTGAAAATGGTTGGCGAACTTGGTTTTGGATTGGTACAGAAAAAAATTCTGTAATTAGCTCAAGATTAATTAAAAAATTAATAAAAGATAAATCCCATATAATTGTAAAAAAATACTACTATATTATTTACTGGAGCGTAGTTATGTTCTTTATATTAGTAAATATTAAACTAGCATTATATCTGTTTGCTTTACCCGCAGTATATTCATTACATGCCGCTTCTTGGGTTAATGTTTTTGGACATAGGTTTGGATATAAAAACTTTGAAACTAATGATAATTCACGAAATATTCATTTACCTTTTATTTTAATGCACCCCTATCACAATAATCATCACGCAAATCCTAGCAATTTGACAATTGCAGTTAAATGGTATGAAATAGACCACATTAAGTTTTTGATAAACTTGTTAAAAAAATTAGAATGTCTTGGAAAATTAAAATAGGTAAAGATCCTTTATATCCATACTTACAAATAGACAACTGGTATACTGAAGAAGAGCTTATTAATGTATGGAAAGAAATAGATTTTTACACAAGTCGTGATGTTGCCACAATAGAAAAAGCAGAGAATACTGTGGTGGCCCATGATGAAAAGGGCGTATCGAAATCAAACTCATTTAGATTTTACCTTTGGGATTTGTACACACCGAAAGGTAAACAGTTCTCACATATTTTAAATTGTTTGTATAAACAAAGGTCACAAGAGTTTAAAGACCTTGTTAAAAAGGCTATGCCTTTACATCACGATAACTATGCCGGTACTAACACTGATGCCACTATGGTCAGCTATTACGATGAAGACCAAGAATATAAACCGCACTCTGATGGCACACAATTCACATTTGTCATATGGTTGCATAAAGAGCCAAAAAAATATAAAGGCGGCGATTTTAAATTTACACAATCAAACCAAAACATTAAATGTTTGTCAAACCGCATGGTTATGTTTCCTAGTTATTTAGAGCATCAGGTTTTTGCAGTAAAAATGTTTGAAGATGCCATATTTGGTGATGGTCGATACTGCATTACACATTTTTTCAATTGGGAAGCTGTTAATGTTGCTAAGGAAGATTTAAGTGATGATATTGTAGTACCTGCATTTTAGGAGAAAATATGAAAGACAAAGAAGACAATTTACATGTGCCTTGTTGGATTTATCAAAAAGATGAGGGCATACCACATGATGTTTGCGATTATTATTATAATAAGTGGAGTTCACAAAAAACTGAACCTGCAAAAGTAGAAATGGAAAATAAAAAAGAAAAAAAGTATGATGAAAAAGTTAATAAAAAAACTAGAGATGTTAAAACAATACAATTACCCACATACACGGGTATTACATCCTATTTAGTAGCTGCGTCTTTGGATGCCAATTTTCAAAATTGGAAATATGACCTAAGCTTCTGTAGTCAGTCAGAATACTTAATATATAAACGTAATGGTAAATACACAACACATGTTGACTATTCGTTTAAAACAAATCAAGACCATGTGCGTAAACTTACTTGTCTTACTGTATTAAACGATAATTTTAAAGGTGGTCTTTTTTACCTTGTCAATGGCGTTGGTGAAAAGTTTTTTCCACCACAAGAAAAAGGTAATATTATTATATTTCCATCCTTTACTTTGCATGGTTGTGAGACCGTATACGAAGGGCAACGTCACGCAGTTGTTGCTTGGATGAACGGTAAGCAATATACTTAGTATTATGCCATTAATTAAAGTACCGTTTAAACCTGGTTTTAACAAACAAATGAGTGAATCCGTTGCGGAAAGCACATGGATTGATGGCGACTTTGTAAGATTTAGGTACGGCGAACCAGAAAAGATCGGTGGTTGGGAGAAGCTAACTGCAAATACTATAGCTGGTGCTGCAAGAGATACGCACAATTGGACTGATTTAGATGGCAATAAGTATTTAGCAATAGCCACCAATAAAGTTTTGGTTATTTATTATGGAGGTGCTTACTATGACGTGACACCGCTAGATACCGCATTGACCTCTTGTACTTATACGACTACCAACAATTCAGCGACTTTAACGGTAAACAAAACGGCACATGGTTTAGCAGCGGGAGATCTTTTTACTTTTAGCAACATGACCATACCAGGTAGTGGCACGGGTTTTGTGGCAACAGATTTTACTGATACCACGTTTGAAGTTGTTACACGAGCAACTGACACGTTCACCGTCACCATGAGTAAGGTTGAATCTGGGGCTGGTGTAACTGGTGCAACAGGGTGCAATGTAAACCCATATGTTAAATTTGGTCCAGCACAAGCAACCGCAGGTTATGGTTGGGGTGTGGCACAATGGGGTGGTGAAACAATATCTTTAACTAAAAATGATCTAAACGGTGCGTTGGGTGACAATACAGCTGGTACTGGAGGTTCTGGCACTGCTGTAACTTTAACATCAACATCTGGTTTTAGTTCATCTGGACACATTTTAGTCGGTTCAGAATTAATTACTTACACAGGCATTTCTAGTAATGATTTAACAGGTATTACTAGAGCGGCTTTGGGCTCAACTCGTGCAGCACACGATGATGAGGCAGTCGTTACCGATGCGACTAACTTCGTTGCTTGGGGTAACGCATCAGCAACTACAGATGTAACTTTAGAACCTGCTAATTTTGCGTTGGACAATTTTGGTACGATACTAATTGCCACAGTACACGATGGTAAAACTTTTGAATGGAATCCAAGCAGTGGTTTGACCACAAGAGCAACTGCCAGTAGTAATAATCCAACCAAAAGTGTTATGTCATTAGTTTCAGGCCGAGACAGACACTTGATACACTTAGGCACAGAGACCACAATAGGGACTGGCACAACACAGGACAAAATGTTTATTCGTTTTAGCGATCAAGAAGATAGAACTGATTACACGCCTGTATCAACAAATACAGCAGGTACCTTTAGATTAGACTCTGGTAGTAAAATTGTTGGAGCAACTAGAGCCAAAGATTATATCTTGATACTAACCGATACCTCTGCTTACACCATGCAGTTTGTTGGACCTCCTTTTACTTTTAGTATTCAACAGGTGGGTTCTAACTGCGGTTTGATTGGTCAACATGCCCTAGTGTATGTAGATGGTGCTGTGTTTTGGATGGGTGAGTCTGGAGGTTTTTTTGTGTTTGATGGTACAGTAAAACGCTTACCTTGTTCAGTAGAAGATTTTGTATTTACTGATGTAAATAGTGACGACTTAGGTATTAACTATGACTCTGGTGAAATAGTTTATAGTAATTACAATTCTTTATTTACAGAGATAAATTGGTTTTATCCCAAGGCTGGTTCTAACTCAGTTGATAGATGTGTCACTTACAACTATAGAGAAGGAGTATGGACTACTAGTTCTTTAGCTAGAACAACTTATGCTGACAAATATTTATTTGATAAACCAATAGCCACAGAGTTTGCATCTTCAACTGCACCTACCTTTCCGACCATTCAAGGCGTGAGCACAACCAATGGTGCAACAACAACCTATCAACATGAAAAGGGTGTCAATCAAGCAGACCAAAATGGTAACGCCACTGCCAGTATAGATGCTTTTATTGAATCTGGTGATTTTGCTTTTGTCGATGGAGGAGAGGGTGAATTTCTTATGAAGATAAAACGATTTATACCAGACTTTAAAGTCATTAGTGGTAATGCCACGGTCACCTTAAAAATAAAGGACTTTCCTAGTGAAACTAAAGCTAGTTCTTTATTAGGTCCTTTTACAGTAACAGCATCAACTAAAAAAATTGATACCAGAACTCGAGGTCGATTGGTAGCACTAAGAATAGAAAACACCACAACTGATGAGAACTGGAGATTTGGTTCATTTAGAGCAGATGTGCAACCTGATGGGAGAAGATAATGGCAAAAATAATTGTTACAATACCAGAACCTAAAGAAGAGTATGATGCTAGTAATCAAAGACAAATTCTTGAAGCTTTAAATACTTTAAAAAACCAGCTTAATTTTTCTTTTCAAACTACTTTTAAAAACGAACAAGATGCGTTTAATTTTTTCTTATCATGACTATTCAATATAAAAACCAAGGGTTTACCTTAGCGAATACTGATGAAACATCTGTGTTAACCGCACCAACAGACGCACGTTTACTTGTAAAACAAATACAAGCCGTTAATATTCACAGTAGTGCAGTCACTTTGACCACAAAACTTACGGATACTTCCGCATCAGCCACGCACACAATTGGTAATCAAGACATTGCTGCAACCAGCACGACCGATATTATTACCAATACGTTAGTATTAGAAGAGGGTGATATACTTAAAATGACCGCAGAAACAGCTGCAAAACTGTCTGGAGTAATCTCCTACGCTCAATTAGACAGATCGCAAGAAAATGGTTAAAATGTCGCCATGACTATTAC
>JGI25127J35165_1000497_pt1 | contig 11751 bp, 12 predicted proteins | sample ETNvirenome_2_30_FD_35165 | JGI IMG/M metagenome (IMG submission 35165) | reverse complement strand
GGAAATAATAAAGGTATTAAATATCTCATTGTCTTTCAGGCAAGTATATTTCTTGCTCATTGCTCCCATAAACTGTCATTGGTCCTAAAGTAACTGAGTGTGTAGCACAACCAGTTAACACTAAAGATAATAATATTGCTCTAATCATTCCAAGTCATACTCGGTTTAGTTGTTTGATTACTTAATTCGCCTTTTCTTTTTTCTATCCATCTTGCTTTAGCTTTCTCACCAATTAATCCATCTATAGGACAAGGTGTACCTGCGTTCATCATAGCTTCCCATACATTCTCATCTTGACACATTAAAGATATTGCTGCGACTTTCATGCCGAGTTTAGCTAATACAGCTACAGACTTTCTTCTTTCACAGTTAGGATCTGTATAATAGCTCCCAAAAGAGCCTGAGAAGCCGATTACAGTCATTCCTGCTGCAAGTGGTATAACACAGCTATCTTGGCTATAAACACTCATACTGGGTGCATTAGAGGGGTTTACAGCAGTTTTAGTATTTGTGCTGTTATTGGTCTCATTGTTCGTAGTAGTGTTAGAAGATGAGCCTGATTGATATGTAGTGCTTGATTCATACCCACCGGTAATGGCAGTATTAGATCCAGCATTATTAGATTGGGTATTAGTTGTAGATCCTGAGCTTGTTACATCACCTATTGCATCAGCTACGCCATAGACTAATATCAAAACCAACATTACCCATAAGCATTGCTTAGTTATGATTTGCGACATTTCCATTTCCTAAGTGCTAGTGCTTTCCTTGTAGGTCTGCCCTTAGAATCTTTCATAGGACCTTTAACACCACCCATTCTTGCACAAAAACTCTTTCTTCTTGCTGCTGCTTTAGATCCTTTAGGTGCTTTACCTGTTACAGGTCTTTTAAGATTAGCTCCTGTAGTTCTTTTAAAAAACTTTCTACCAGCTTCATTTAATCCACCAGTTTTATTTTGATATTTTTTAGCTACCATTTTACTTCCTAGTTAAAGAACCACCAAAATATAGACCTATAATTGAAAATATTGTGTGTGATTGTAGGTTTGTTATAAAGATTGAATTGCCTTCTTTCCAAACAGATGTTTCATAGCTTGAGCCAAATATCCACCAACCACTATCTGCTTCGGTTACGATCTGATAGATAACATTAACATCGGTAAAGATAGGTGCAATAATTGGTACTACAATAATAGAGAATACACACATTAAAGCTATCCATCTACGAGTATGCTTAGTATGTGCATCTTTAACATCACGAGCTTTGTCAGTTTGTTTTGCTGCAAATCCTGCTCGTTGCATCAGCATCTTTTGTTTCTCTGCTTCGGCTTGTCCTTTCTGTGCCATGATAGACATAACGCCACCTAGTACAGTAGAGCCAAGCATTGAAATTAACTCCATTGGTATCATTCTGTTTTCCTCAATTTAATATCTTGAAATTGTCTGAGTCTAACCAATACTTCTTTAACATTATCAGTTAAAATACCTTTGTTTTGTTGGTCTTTAATATACTTTTGTATTTGTGGTATAGTCATTGTTTGCATTTGATCTGCTAAATATTCTGCTCTTTTATTTATACTTAAAGATTTAACCCTAGCATCAGCAGAAGTAAGACCCATTTGTTTATTTTTAATTCTTTTAGTTATTCCTTTAATAACTTGCTCATTTATGTTTTCAGGATTTTTTAATACCTCATCTGCTAATATTTTTCTTCTTTCATTTGGTTTAGCATCTTCCATTCTTTTAAAAATGTCATAAGCTAATCTTCCATTTCTAGCTTTTTCAGTATTATCTTCTTTTTGTATTTGTTCTATTTCAGAAAACTTACCTGCTCTTGCAGCAAATACTTCATCATAACTTTCTCCGTAAAATCTTCTAAGAATAGGTATATCTCTTGGAGATGGAGCTTGACCATTATAAATCTTACTAGTTACATTAAGTATTCTTTGTAAAAATTGTCCAGGGCCACCAAAGTATGTTCCTGCTAAATATTTTAAACTTTCAGGACTAACTTCATAGCCTAAGTTTTTAGCAGTATCAGCTAAATTCATAGCCATTTCACCACCATAAGTTTGTGCTGTCCAAGGAAATATTTTTTCTGAACTGTGCATATTTCTAGTTTCTAACCATTCAGGTCTAATGGCTCTACCTAAACCATCTTCGTTAGCTATTAATTCACTATAAGGTCTTAAAGGTGTAGGAACTAGACTTCCACCAAAAGGACTTAAAGTGTCAAAAAATTCTTCTCCTATTTCTTTTGCTACAGCTCCTGGCTCTTGGTTAAGGTCTTGTCTAATAGCTTGTTGTACTTTATCCATTGAAACTTTAAGAGGAACTAAAGCATAACCTATAGGTAAAGATACATAATTTAATTCACCATCTTCGTTTTCACCTGTAATAAATACTAAATTTCTATTAGTAACCCAATTACTTCCATTTGTAGACTTTAATTTTTCTCTCCATTCAGGATCTTGATAAGTATTATAATAATCAACAGCTCCTGTTATAGCCATTAAACCACCTAATGTTTTAGCTACATTCTCTCTAGTTTTAAATACATTTTTAAATAATACTTTGTTAGCCTGTATAGCAGGGTTAGCAAATAAATAACCTGCTCTTATAAGACCTACTTGTTTACCACCTAATGTTGGATCAAAAGATGAGTTTCTTGCAGCTAATGCAGCTTTATCAGAACTAAATCCTTGGTTTTTCATCATTCTAAATACACCAAATCTAGTTCCATCTTCAAACATTTTGTTAAAATTATTAACAAGATCATCAACTTTATCTATTCTTTGTTTCATAGATGCTGTAAAAAATGTTCCATCTTTAGTCATGTCAGCTAATCTAGCTACTTTATCTTCTACTTGTTGTACTGTAGACAATCCATATCCACCAACAGCTCCACCACTTTGTTTAAAATCCTTATATTCTTCAAAAAGTTTTTTTTCTGCAGGAGTTTCTGCTTTTGCTTTTTTCATTTCTATTTTGTAAACAGTTTTCATATCTGTTCCTATATTTTTAGGATTTAACAACTGTGCTGCTTGTTTGCTTACTGGACTTTTAAAACCTAGTTTAGTCATACTGTTTACAAAGGCTTCTGTTCTATCTCTTGATAAGTTTGGAATCATAAATTCAGGACTATATCTTGTATACAAACTACCAAGTTTTCTGTTTATCCAAGTAGCTCCATTAAAAATAGCTTTAACATATTCATTCATTTCTTGTTTAGGTCTGCCTTTAAATGCTTCTGCTAAAGTTTTATCTTTAAAATCAATTAATGTTTTTTTCCCATCTTCAAACACGCTTAAAGTTGTATCGCTAGGTTTTACATTATCTTGGAATTTATCAGTTTCTACTTGTTTATAATATGGTTGTTTGTCTGCTCTAACATTTACTATAGAGTCAGCTACATCTTTGTTCTGATCTAATAACCTTTTAAAAGCTATATTAGCTTTATTAGTTTCTGCTCTCCTTATAGTTTGTGCTAGGCTTTCGTTAATATTTTTTCTAATAGAGCCAACTTCTAAATCACTTCCTTTAAGTTGTTTTATACCTGTAGTTCTAACTTCTCCAAAGGCATTTTTAGGATTAAAGTATGATTTAATATCTGTTTCATCTACAATTCTATTTAAGGGAACATAGTCAGGTCTTTCTTTTCTCCATATAGCTGCTTGTTCTTTAGAAACTAAACCACCACCTTCTGCTGTATTTAATATTTTTTTTGATAAAAATTGTAATTCTTTTATTTCAGTATCTAGTAAATCTAAAGTTCCATTCTTTTTCATTTTATNTAAAGTTGCTTTTGCTGACTCGTTACTCATTCCAGCACGATTATTTTNACCAAGCCTTCTATTTACTTCAGGTGCATATTTAGCAAGTAANATAGTGTCTAAATCTTTAGAAAGTTCTTCAACAGTCCTAGATTCCATTCCTGGTGTTTTGTTAAGTATTCCTGCTTTTCTAATTAAACCATCGTTAATTAACTTATTAGAATCTATTAATAAATCTGTTTGGTCTTTAATTTTTTGTTCTGCTAATCTTTTTTGTAAGTAATAATCTGCATCATCTTTACCTAATGTTTTTAATATTCCACCATCTTTATATAATCCACCAGCTACTTCATCTTGAATTAATCTTTGTCTAATATTTTCATCGTCCCAATTTTCTCTAAATCTAATATAAGATTCTTCGTTTTCTATTTTAAAAGTTTCTAATTGTTTTTTTCTTAAACCATTAATTTTATCTGATAGTAATTTTACATCTTTATCTGTTTCTATAAGTTTTAAAACATCTCTTGACTCTAACCCTTCTATTTTACTATAAACTTTACTAAACATAGCTCCAGTTAAACCTAGTCCAGCACCTAATGCTGCACCTGTAAAACCAGCACTAGTAAGTTCATCTATAGTTGGCATACGACCTTCATCAAATCCTTTTTCTACTGTTACTCCACCTGCTGCTATTCCAGCACCAATACCACCTTGTCTAACAACAGCATCACTAACAGCTTGGAAACCTTTTTTACTTTTAGATCCTGGAATTAAGTTAATAAATGAGTCAGCTAAAATTCTTCCATAAGATATATTATCAGGATTAATCATTCTTTGAGCTACATATGAACCAGCAGCACCTGCTGATAAACCACCTACTATATAACCTAATGGTCCTGCTACAGTTGCACCAGCAATTCTTCCTGTTTCACCAATAGCTATTTCAGTACCTAAAGCAAGACCCATTTGAGATATAGATGCTTCTTCTTGTGGATTTCTTGTTGGTTGTATATCAGGATCTTTTGGAAATAAATCAGAAGTTTTTAATGTATTACCTGTTAAAACATTAGACAAATCAATATCTAATCCTTTTTTTTGATTATTTGCTGATTGAGGTATTTTTATATCTAAAACTGCCAATTTATTCTCCTGTATATCTTATATTATTAGCTTCTAATGTATCTTTAATATCTTGTTCTGTAGCATCAGGAAATTGTGCTTTTATTGTTGCAACAGCTTTATCGTATTGTTCTTTTGTTACGTTATCTCCTTTAGGTTGTTCTCCAAAAAAACTATTATCAGTTAAAGAAGTATCTGCTGTTGTTCCTTGATAACCAAATGTTCCATCTGATCTTTGGAAAACAGATATTTTTGCATCTTCACCTAATGCTAATTTACCTGCTGCTAATGCTTGTTCTCCACTTGTATAGCTTGTTTGTGAACTAGCAACTGTTGATGCTGATTCTAAGGCTTGTGTTAAAGGAGTTTGTCCAGGTCTTGTAGGTTTCATTAAAGATAATCCTGCTCTAAGTAATGCAGCATTTAAAACCTCTTTAGCTGTTGACTGAGAACTTGGTCTTAATACTTCTCCAAATCTCATAGCTGGGGCTTGTTCTTGTTGAGGTGGTTGTGAAAGTAATCTTCCTGTTGACATAGTACCAGCTTGTGTTGGTTGTTCTTCACTAGACATAAACATTGGTGCAACACTAAGACCAGTTAATAAACCACCAGCAGCATAATTGTTTAAACCTTTGTCTACTGTTTGTGTTATAGGTCTATTCATTCTTTGCATAGCTTCTTTTTGTCTTTGCAATGCAATTCTTGATGCTTGTTGTTGTAATGGATTTGCTCCTGTTTGTACTGGTACAGGTAAAAATTTTCCACTTTTACTTGCTCTTTCAGATATAGGAACAAAATTTCTAGGAATAACTATTCTTTCGCCACCTGTTCCCATTTTTTGACCAAAAGTACTACCCATAGTTCTGCTACTTGAACCTACAGGCATACCAGAAATTTGTTTTGTAACATTCATTGAATATGGACTTACATTTACTGCAGGAGAAGTTTGAGTTCCTAACATTCTAGCCTTAGAAAGATTTTGGGCAACTTCATCTGATGCTAACAAACCTTTCCTTTGTAATTCACTTCTTTGTGTATTGTTTAAAGCATTAACAAAACTTTGACTTGTTTTTTTATCAATTAAAGGGAAAGAACCTGTTTTGTTAGCCTTACCTACATTTTTTACATATTGTTTTGCTAAAGCTGTTGCTGTTTTTCTACCTGCTCCTAGACTAACAAGCTCAGTAATATAGGGTTGTATAGCTTTACTTCCAGCAGTTCTTATTGCTGTTGATAAAAGACCTTGTGCAAGTGGTGCTGCTAAAAATAACATTTATATCTCCTATTTCAATAGACCTGAATACAGGTCTTGTATTGGTAATCTTAATCCTGATGAAGCACCTGGGGAAGAAGTATCTAGTCTTATATCAGCATCAGGTTGTGCTAATAGTCCTTGTAATCCTTGAATTAAATTCATCATTTCTAATCCTGACATTTTATCAAGCATACTAGGGTCTGTAGGTTTAACTCCATCTCCTGTGTAGACTCCTTGGTTTGGTAAACCTACATCATAAGTAGAACCTATGCCTGATTCTAAAGATTTTTGTAAAGAATCTTGTTCATTAAAATTTTTTACATAATCAGGATCAAACACATTAAACATACTAGGTGCTGGTGCTGGATATTGATTACCCATAGCTGGATTATAATTTTGACTCGCTTGGTTTAATGCCATTTGAGTTACTTCTGGTCTTGTTTGTGGAATAGTTTGTGGGCCACCAAATATATTACTAAAAAATCCAGGTTGATTAACTTGTGGATTAGACATATTCATTCTTCTAATTCTTTCTGCTTCTATTCTAGCGTTTATTTCTTCTTGTATTGTTGCCATTTATAATCTCCTAATTACTTAATAATCCGTATAATGCACCTGCTGCTGCTCCCCATGGGCCACCTACTGCTGGAAACAGACTACCTAAAGCATATCCTGTTGCTGCTCCACCTGTAGTAGCTGCTAAATCACTAACTCCTCCACCTGCTGAAGAAGATGTAACTGATGGTGGTAATATACTACCTGCTACAATATTTCCGTATTGATTTAAATTCTGCCCTGGTGCTTGTTGTTGGAAATTAAATCTAGCAATTTGTTCATTAATATCTGCTTGTGATCTTGCTTGTTCTGATGCTCCAACTGCTGCTAATGTTTGAGCTGGTNNTGTNTAAGCACTCATAATAGTAGGCGATAAACCTAAAGCTGCTGTTCTTGATTTAGTTATATCTCCATATACATCACCATATAACTTAGATGCAACATCTGATTGTTTAGTTAACATATCTTTTAATACTTCAGATTCTAGTATTCCTTGTCGAGTTCCACCGAGCTGTCCTGCTTGTGTAGCATCTCTACGAGCTTGTTGAAGTAATCTTGAGGTACTTTCTTCAATCGGTCTTAAACCTGCTGTTAAAGATTGCTGTAATAGAGGATCAGTAAATGCTTGATAAGGACTCATTAATGAGCCTTGAAATGCAGGTGTTATATTGTCTGTTAAAGCTGATTGTTGACCAAGTGCAGTTTGTTCTAACATTTGTTCAGCTTGTAAAGTAGTATCACTTGGTAAAGCTGTTAATCTATTAGGATAAAATTGCAAAGGCCCTTGTTGAAATTGACTTTGTGCTTGAGAATATAAATCTCTTAGGTAAGGAGCTTGTCCTTCCCATGGTTCTGCATCTTTTGTAACTGTATTTGTATTACTTCCTTTTCCCATCTGATATACCTCTAATGTATCGTTGTAAGTTCTTTTACGAGAACTGTGTATGCGTTTTCATACCCAAATTTCTCTAATTTTTTTGTAAAACCTTTTCTGCATATAGTTTCCATTGACACGCAACCATTCTCTAATGCCCATTCCTCTAGGGTTTCTAATAACTGTTCTACCCATAAGTCTAGGTCTTGTCCACCCAGAGTAACTATTCTGCAAGTAGTCTTTCTAGGATATTCTATAATCTCTGTAGTAAGTACCGAGATAATCTCTCTATTATCATCAAAAACTAACCACAGTTGCATACGAGCTTCTGATAATCTTGCGTAAATATCCATAACAGACATTTCATCTCTACTTTTACCATTACCCATTTCTATATAAGGTTCGCAGTCTTCCCAAACCTCATTGATTCTATCCGATGGTATTCCTGATATATATAAACTCATTATTGACTTACCTGTATAAGAGTAATTGTAGCTGATGGAGTTGCTGGTGCAAATCCTGTTGCTGCTTTTACATTAATATCTAAATCTGTGCTGTCTGATGCCATCATAACTTGCAGATATTGTCCTGCTGTTATATTAAATATTCCTGCTTTTGATAAAGTTTTTTCATGATTATTTGAATGTATCGTATGAAAAATTCCAGAACCAGCTATATCTGTGCCACTAATTTTTGGAAAGAAATATATATCTTTATCACTAGCATTATTAGAATGAACTAAAGCAGAAAAATCAATAAAGTATTTCCCAGTCTTGCTAAATTCTATCTTAGATGTATCTACTCCGTTTATAGTTATTCCTTGTGAGCTAACTAAAGTATTCCAAGTTATAGCTTGTGCTGTATCTGCTGATGATATTGTTTGTTGTGTGGTATCAGCAATCTGTGCAAAATCTCCTGCACCACTACCACCTGCAAAGGCTCTCCATACCGAACCATCATAATAATATAAGTTTTCACCTTGTCCTGGATTCCAGTTAGTGCCATCAGCATAAACTATATCACCTTGCTTTACCCTACTAGGTTCTACATTTTTTTCTTCTATAAAAGCTATAGGGTTTTCTTCTAATGCTCCTTGTATTTTTTGAAATTCTTGTAACAAATATTGTGGTAAATCTTCAGGATTATCAGGTACTGGATTAGGCGTATATTTAGGTGCTTGTGACATTTAGCGTTCTCCTATTACCTCATATTCTATATCATATCCGTTTAATTCAAAAGTTGTAGCTGTTGTGTTTTGAAACTTAATAGCTATGTATTTACCTGTTGCTCTAGCATCTACTTTATTCTGTGTGTCAGGATTTATAGTTTGTTGTGTTTTGTAAGTATATGTACCATCAGGGGTCATAGAACTTCCTACAAATACTTCAGCAGAACCTGTGCTAGAAAATCTTGGAGTAATCTTTCTTACTTGTTTTACAGTATTAGTATTACCATCGAGGGTTAATCCTTTTCTTTCTAAAATCATAGTAAAGTTATTTCCAGCAAAATCAAACCCATTATCTCCTCTATAGAGTTTAGTATCTCCTGTGCTAGACATTAGTATACTAGTTTCTGTAGGGTTATAGTTTCTTTGCCCCCAGTTCTCAGTAGTACTATAGGAATCCCAACTTTGTGATTGATCTGACCATACAACTGCTGATGCACCAGGATTTACTATACCTAATGCTATATGTAAAATATCAGGCAATTCTCTAAAACTAAATGAGTTTGTATTGTAGTTCCATATTAAGGCTTTGTTACAATAAGTAGAACCTACTGTTGGATAAGATACCCATATTTCATTCTTTTGTTTATTATGTGTTACAAATATGTTTGCATAATTAGTGCTATCTATTTCTTCAAATAAAGTTCTTTTAACAACTGTACTAGCAACAGATTCTTTAGACACACCATTATGGACAATAAGATCACCATTAGTTACTACAAAGTGTTTACCATTAAATTCTGCTACACAGTTTCTTGATAAAACGCCTGAGTCATCAAATAGCTTTTTAATATCAAATACTAAATTACCACCTGTAAAAGTCATAATGTATGTAGTGTTTTCTTTATATATTATAAAAGATTGTTTAAGGGGAAATCCATCTACAATAAATTCACCTGCATCACCTACTGTTGCTGAACCTGCATCGTTTGTACTAGATGCTGTCCAAGAACTAGGTAGCGTAAGGTTTTCTGCTGCATCTCCCCATCTAACCTTGTTAGGTAGATTAGTAGAAGATTCAGTCATATTTAAAGCTATTAAGTAATTACCAAAAGGTCTTATTACTTTACAAGTTGTATTTGATGGCCAATTAGTTAAATCAGTAAACTTACTAGCACCTGTTGTAGCTAAACATTGTGGATCATCTACTCCATTGTTTAAAATAGCTAGTCCATTAAATACAGAACCAGTCCAGTTGCCTGAAGCAGTTAAATTAGTAGAATAATCTCCACCTGATGTTCTTGTAAAATCTTCATGACTAGAACCATTCCATCTATAAATTTTAGCTGATCCAGCATAAAACCAATAGTTATTAGCACCTGTAGACCAATTTAAGGCAAAATAAGGGGCTACTGAAGGTGTACCAAATACTTGATCTTGACCTAATACTTTTTTAGCCGCGTTATCTTCAAACCTAGCATTTTGTGTATGTGAAAAATACTCATTAGGCAATACAGTATCATTAGTATCTTTAATCATTCCTTTCGGATTTAATACTTGAAAGGTTGCCATTACGCAGTTCTTCTCCACATGTATGCAACGATATAAGGTTGCAAGTTGTTATGTGCTTGTCCACCACCTGTTGAAGATGTAGTAAAACTAGAAGTTCCTGATGTATCACCTTCTGATAAATTATTATTATCAGTATCACTTGTACTCATTGTTACGCTGTGATTATGAGATGGCATTTCATCTATAGTTAATGTATGCGTTTTAGTACCACCAGTTTCTTGTGCTGTATCAAAATCACTATCTGCTGCGTTTAAACCTACTATAACTCGACCAGCTCCAAAAGCTGCCCAAGTACCAAAACCTAATAATGTCCCAGGATTAGTAGATACTGCTGCATTTATATAAATAGAACCTACTGGATATACAGCTTGTAGAGTTGTTGCTGTGTTAGATCCTATAGTTAAAGTTCCAGATATAGTTAAATTTCTAATACCTGTTGAATCTTTACTAGCGTCGACTGTTACTGCTTTAGATGCTTGTGCTGTGCCGAGGGTAGTTATATCTACATAATTTAATTCTGTTGTATTTGCTGTAACACCATCTAGTAAATTTAATTCTGTGTGCGTTGAAGTAACTGCACCAGTAACACTAGGGAAAGTTGCTTTGACTGTTGATTTTATAAGTCTTAAATGGTCATCACCCTCATTAACTGGATCACCAGCTACTGGGTTTGAACTATTTAAGTCTGATATATATGTTCCTGTTTCTAATCCCATTTAATTTCTCCTAGCCTTTGGGGTTGTTATCTTTAACTGATTTAATATGTGTATACCACAAGCCTGTTTTAGCAGTATCTCCTAATTTACCAGCATCTATATCTTTATATAACATATCAAGTTGGTTTACTATTGAGTCATAAAAGTTACTACCAGTATCTCCTGTTCTTCCTAGAATATAAGCATTATCTATATACCATTGTTTAGTTGCTTGTATATCGGATAAAGTTTTAGCATCTTCTTCTCTAGTTGTAATTGTTCCTTTGTTATCTACTATTGCTACCATTATGCCCTCACAACTCCATAAATTGTCATGTTAATTTTTGATGCACCTGTGCCACCTGCAAATATTAATTGAAATCCATTACAAGTATTTGCTTGTGTGTCATTAATATATCCATGACCTTGTGCAATTCTTGATGTTCCGTTACTGCCCTCTCCACCTATTTGATAAACAAATGATGGTGATATTTGTCCTTTAGAATCATTAGAATCTGAATCCCATCTACCACCAGCAGGATTATTAAAATACATAAAGCCATTCATTGGGTCTTTATCACCACTATTTTGTTGTTCAACAAGAGTAAATTTATCTGCTGCATCTGTGGTAATTCTTTTTTCTGAATTGTTGTGCGTTAAACCTAAAGTAGTTTGTCTGTAATTAGAACCGGTTATTGCAGAGCCATCATCTAAAAATCTCATTTGTATATCACCTGCTCCTTG
>JGI25127J35165_1000489_pt1 | contig 11839 bp, 26 predicted proteins | sample ETNvirenome_2_30_FD_35165 | JGI IMG/M metagenome (IMG submission 35165) | reverse complement strand
TCTGCAACTAATTTTTGTATCATACTAAAACAGTACTGGTCATTGCAGAAACCGTACCAGAGATCATTAGAACGCATTAAAACAGCCATGTTTAATCTATCGTTTATAATTGTAAACTGTATTGCATATGTACAAGGCGTGTCTTTACGATAATGCTTATGTTCTTTACAGTCGTATATACTTATTGCCGCGTGTCTAGTATCTTTTTCATTTCTAAGTTTAGCAATTACATAGTCTAATTGATCGTTACGATACATTTGCCAACCATAATTACTATTTACATTGCCTTTACTATCAGCCATACGTTCCCATATTGGTGGTACTTTACCATACAGNTGTCCTAGTTTTTTAATATTAGGATCACCAGATAAATACCACTGCCATTCAGCTTCAGCATAATCAGGTTTCCACTTACGTTCCTTATTAAATATATAATTTTCTAATGGTTTTTCTAACGTAAACCCTACGTTGAATAAAGCTTTTGTACCGCCAAAGTTTTGACCGTCAACTATAATCTTATCAAGAAAATAGTTATAAGCTTCATCTGCATTTTTAAATTTTCTGCGCATATTTATTATAATAGTATTTATAAAACTCATACATCTGTATCCAAATGGATACTGGTCCATAAGTTAATGGAGATCTATTTGTTTTATTGTTCATTTTAATTTCTATATACCAAGCTCCCTCTCCATTCGCAAATGGGGATATATATATTCCATTGTTTATACACCACCTGTATGCTTCCGTCTCCTCCACAGTAGGCATATATTGTCCCATTACATCTTTCTTTCGTGGCATCTATTCCCAAGGCATTGGTTCGTTATCATTAACTAAAGGTATTTGTGGTACAAAACAACCTGATCTAGAGTCCCATGTAAAAAATGCTTCAGCTCCATTTTCACCTAGGTTTTGAAACTTAACNTTTAATACTTTAACTTTAGTATTTTTAGCTTCATAATCTCTATGTACTAACANGCCGTGGTAACTAGCGTCATACCATTCACCACCACCCTTTATGTTATACATTGTGGGCTCTTCAATTTTACCGTCTTTATCTTTATACATTTTAGTTGGATGTGCTACAATAAAAACAAGCACGTCAAACTTTTTAGCAAATGCTTCTATTTTCATTAAGTATTCCATTGTATACTTGTTAACGTCTTCTGTTTTACAGTCAACATCTCTTACTTTATTATAAGGATCGATAACCAAACATTTAATACCTTTGCGTTTAACAAGCTCTGCACCTTTACGTAGTACTGATTCTAAACTGTATTTATCCATGTCAATAAAAAAGAAATTATCATTAACATGGTTAGCAACTTGTTTCCATTTAGTTGTACCTATATCTTGTTTTTTAGGCATATCGCCCCATACTTTACGCATTAGTTTATGAGCATGTAAATATGTGGGTGCATTTTCTGGTGATGCAAAAGCTGTTTTCCAACCATAATTTTGATTATACCCTACAACCATTTGGTCAACAAAATCAGACTTACCGCTACTAGGTATGCCAGTAACAGTAATAAACTGACGGGTGTATGTTGAAAAAATTTCATCAAAGTTACTAAGACCGATTTGATAACCGGGTTTAAACCCATGTTTAACAAAGTCTGTGACTTCTCCTTCGATGTCTTTNAACGTCGTGACATTTTCGAGAGGATACGGTCTTGCTTTTGTAATACACTTTTGTAAACTTTCTTTGCCATATTTAAGTAAGTATTCATTAGCATCTTTACAGTCTTCAAAATCTACTAAAAAACAAGTTTCAGCACCTAGTCTTCTTACTAACTCACGTTGTAACGCTTGACCAGCCTCATCTGTATCAACTGCTAATATTATTTTTTCTTTATCTTCAAAATAATCTATACAATTATCTAAGTAATCTAAATTGTTACTATTTAATGTAGCGCCGTTAGGAACTGATATTACATTTTTAACACCAGATTCATGAAGCGCTAATACATCCATTTCACCTTCAGTTATAATGCAAGTGTCATATCCTACAATACTATTTATATTGTAAAATACTTTTTCAGCACCTTTATATAACTTAAAGTTTTTACGACCATCTCTATATTTTACATTTATAAGTTGATCACCCATAAAGTAATTAAACTTTATAGTATTCTCGGTCTTACCGGTTTGTGGCATATACTCAGGACCCTCACTAATCTGTAGATTAATAAGAGTCTCTGTAGATATACCTCTTGTTTCAAACCATTTAGCTACTTTAGTACGAGGAATATTAAATTCCTCTTTTGGTGGATCAACTGGTCTAACGTATTCTTTTTCGCTAGATCCTTTTCGTTGATACGTNTGTAACTGAAATGATGTGCTACAATTATGACAAGTGCCGAGACCCCGTTCCCAATCATACGAAGCACATTTAAGCTTTTGATTTTTGGGTTTCCTAGTATGCGAGCAAAGAGGGCATATACCCTGCTTTTTCCCTGTTTCTAGATTAAACTGATTGAACTTGTCAATCAAGAATCCATTGATCTCTGTTGTCTGCATTTATTGTAATTTTAATGCGGTTAATAACTCTTCATTAAATGCTCCTTCTATCATTATATTNGTACCGCTTTTAGTCCATAGCATTGTCGTGGGATATAACGACACACTAGACTTTTTGTTATTTGTTTCATCAACAAAAATAGCGTACCAATTAGCATTTATAAAATCAGCATTTTCATCTAACATAGCTTTAACTTTTTGGCAATGTTTACACCAGTCTGCACTGTGAAGTTTTATTACAGTTCTTTTTTCTTGTTTAAATAATTCCTGTACTTCGTCGTCTGTGTACCAGTTTACTTGTGCCATAGCTATATTAGTTATTAATAAAAATAATAGACTAAAACGGTAGATCATCTTCTACTACTGCTTGCTTAGGCGCGGCTTGCGCTGGTTGATCTTGCCTAGGCGCAACATTTACGTTATCCCCGTTAGTCCATACAACTTGAACGTTTCCAAGAAAAACTTTTTCTGTTTTTGCTTCACGTTCCTCTTTTGTCTGTGATATTACAACTGGTCCATTATTACCGAACTGATCAACCTCGTCGTTAATGGTTATTGTAATAGGTAAGTATTTTCCCTTTTTACCTTCGATAATTTTACTTTTATCTATTTTATTAAGGTTAATACTTGTTTTTAAAATTGATGCCATATTATGCGTATTGATTTATNTGATTAAACATTCTTTGCATTTGTTCTTTAGTAGCGTTAGTTGTTCTTCTTAAGTTGTCAACAGCTTTTACATGGTTTTGATTCTTGTAAAAATTGTTTGTTGAAGTTTCTAATCCTGTTACTGAACAAACTTTAGTTTGGTTTTTTCTGGTTCTTGCCATAATTATAAGGTTTTATTAATAAAATACTGCTTAGGGTCAAAGTCTTTGTTCTTATAAAATAACTTATAAGCCTCCACTGCTCGTTGGACTTTGTCTTGACCTTTAGCATAAAATTCTGGTGAGCAGTCAAACAAACCTATTTGGTGTGTAGTTTTATCTATTACAATAAATAACATTTCATAACCAAANAGTTCGCTGTAAATATAAGCTTGTGAGTCGTAATTGTATTTAGAAGCAGACCACTTAAATTTATTAATATCAGCTGTTGTTTTTAAATCAATAACTAATTTTTCATTGTGGTTTATAATATCTGCTTTACCTTTCCACATTTCGCCTTCAAGCTTTTTAATACCCGGCGTTTCATATTCTGTATTACTATCTCTTATTAAGTCTTTGCATATTNTATTTTCTAACATAGTGTCAGATAATTTTTCTATTGCATCAACCTCATGTTGTAGTAAACATAGTTCTCCACCGGACATCTCTTTGTATGCTTTAGTATTTCTAGTGGTAGATTCAATCACTTTATACTTTTTCAGTTTATCTGGTTCAAGTATAGCTGTGTGAAAATATCCACCAACTAGAAACGCAGGTCGCTGTGCTTGCTGCTTGCCTAAAGCTAAAGGATTTGTAAGTAAAGTTGCAATGTCAGAGTTACTGAGATACTTTTTACCAAAGTCACCGTAGTAATGCTCATCGTCGCGTAGCTTTTCAATTACATTTTGTTTATCCATTAGAGAGTATTTAGTTCGGCCTCAACTTCTTTAGATAAGGCATACTTAGCTTTTATAGCATTTAACTTACCTCCTGATTTTATATAATCCTTAGCTTTTGCAAATGCTGGATCTGATTTAGAGGTTAATGTGTTTTTTGCTTTCGGTGCTTTACCGTGTGTATTAACAGCATCGCTGTCTTGTGTGTCATCGATTAGGAATAAATTTCCTAGTGCATACTTCTTAGCGTAACTCGAAGCAGAACCAAACTGCTGAGGTGCTTGCATACCTTTTTGGTTAAGGTCAACTCCAACTACTGATGTAGCTGTTACTGTACCTTTACCATCAGTTACTGTAGCTGTTGTTTGTATAACAGGCATTGGCTCTGTTGCAATCAACTCTTCATTAACTGTTACGGTAACTCCTAACTCTAGCAGAAAGGGTTTTGTGGCTTCGAGAATGTCTTCGGCTGACCTGAAGTAATACTTGCCGAATGAATTAAATCTACTTTTCTTCGATTTAAATTTTGTCTGAATTTGTGTAAGTTTTTCGTATATGGTCATAGTATTATAATTACATGTTTAATTGTTAATTTACATATCTAACCTACAGATAATCAAGCACTTGCGAGTGATCGACATTATCTATAAGTTTTTGTACTGCTTGTTTTTTTAGCTCAGAAACTCTTACATGACTACTAACTCCAGTTATGTTTAAAGCGTCTGCTATTTCCTTAGCTGAATGCTTNTCACAATCTAAACCGTAGCTTAATCTTAAGGCTTCATACTCGTTTTCATTTAAATGTTTTTGCATTAAACCTTTTAAATAAATATTTAGTAAAGCTATATTATAAGGCTCTGATTTATCAGGTAATTCTAGCATCATATTTTCTCCATACTCATTTGTTGGTTGAGCATCTATAGATAAAAATACAGAATTAAAAAACATAGCTACCATTTTTTTATCTTTAGGGTTTTTACGTATCTCGTTCATTTTATGCTCAGGTATTCTTATATCACCTCTACAAGCGTCAATGCGTCTGCGTATTAATCCTTTAATCCTTTTACTAAAAAACGATTTTAATGTTTTTTCTATGTCTTCAGATTCTTTTAATTTGTCCCACTCTAATTTATCAACAGCTCTAGTTAAACCTTCGTTACCTATTTGTATTAAATCATTTATAGTTAATACACCTGAAGCTTGTTGACTAGTAGAAAATTTTCTAGCTAGGTTTTCTACAAGAGGCATAAACTTTATTACAAGTTCATCTCTTGTGTAATAATCATAAAACTTATCGTCAGGCATAGAAGTTTTTAAATCTTCTTTATACCTAATGTAGTTTTGTATATTATATTTCTTCATTTAAAATTTGTTTTTCATGTTTTAAATCTTTACATAAGTTTCTATATATAGTTCTAGTAGAACAATTAAGTAGACCCGCTACTCTGCCCCATGTAATTTTTTTACCGTAATCATTTAAATCTAACATGCATTGATAAATAGATTCTGCATCTACATTAGATGATCTACCTATTAATTTACCTACAATACTAAGCTTTTCATTTATATTTAACATACAATAATCTTTAAATATTACTTTGCGTNTTTTGTTTATAGGTGGTTCACCACCGAGACTAAAAACATCATTAATCATTTCATCTAGTTTTTTACTACTAATAAAGAAAGTTACAAATCCGTTTTCTTTATTAGCTATAAATCTAAATACAATTCTAGCATAACCATGCCTGACTTGTAATTCTTCATTTAGATAATACAATACAAAGAAATGCCATTTTAATGATTTATACGTAGTTATTTTAGCCTTGCTGTTAAACAAGTGATAACATTCATATGTACCATTTTTATAGTATTTATAATGTTTGGTTTCAATAGTAGGTTTATCAGTTATAGGATCTCTTCTATAATTAACACGTCTATCATTAAGCCATTTAATATTTCTATCTTGTGACATTAGCCTATTACTTATTTATTATTAATANCTTTTGTCACGCGTTTGTTTTTAACAAACTGCTTTATCTTAGTACGTATACCAAATACATCTGTTTGCATTAAATGCTTATAAATTTTATATCTACTCATTTATTATTGTTATTTTAACGTTATACCATTTACCTCCTTTTACGTCTTTATTCACTAGGAAGTCTATTCTTTTTTTCCATCTTTTATTCATTCTATCTTCTACAGTCCATATTCCATCTAACTGTCCTGCTCCTTCAACACAAACTTTAGTGCCAAACACAAACCCGTGTTGCTCTAAATCTCTAGATACGGCTATCCACCGGTGACCTTGAGGATCAGCTTCATTAATTTTTTTAAGAGAGGCTGTAGTTAAATAGTCTGCATTGCATTGAGCAGGATCAGCATGGTATATTGTAGCTGTTACTAATATTGATATTAATAAATTCATCTGGTCTAGTTATTATTTGTTCTGTTTTACCTGCAATCAAGTATTTTTCTTGTTCATAGTAATTCCAATAAGCTGTAATACTACAACCCTCAACCTTATACTTATCAGGCATGCACTGTGGTGGTTCTGTAAACTCACCATCNGGCATACCAAATGGACATAGGTTTAATGGTTCTTTACATTTAGTTATTGTTAAATGCGTTTTACCATATCGTTTTGTATACTCGTCGCCAAGAGCTAACATATGATTATATAACCAATAGTATTGTCTAGCGTTTTGTCTACACCATATAGTAGACGGATGATTGTAATGTGCTTTTTTATACGGCACATAATCAGGTTTATATTCTAATGATTCAGCATAATGATGATGCGCAGTACAAAGCATTTGGGCTGATTCTAAGATCATTTTAACNACGTGCTTATTATATTGTATCTGTGCAGCTTTAACTGGATCAGAATNTAAATAAAATATATTCATNTATATCTTTTATTACTTAATCTATTATAGTGTGCGTCTAATAATATATGAGCAACTTCTTCGCTGATCATATTATCATTATATAATTTCCATATTACTTTACTCATAGTTTCTAATACATTTAAATAGCGGGTGTCTNTAACTACCTGCTTGTGTTCGTTGAAAATAGGTAAAGGTAGCNCGCTGACCAATATAGTCATTAATATTAAGCAGCATATTTGCTAAATCCTTGTAGTTGTAGCCTTTGCCCGGTGGACAACCGAACTGTACACCTTCGTCATCTAGCATCAGAAACTTGCCAAGCGTGCCTGTCCTTTTGCCTTTACCTAGTTCATAACCTACAATGGTTGCTTCAGAATCACTGAAGTCTTTGAACTTCATAAGATCGTAAGACCTACCGTGTTTGTATAGACCATCTAGCCTAATGATAGAGCCTTCGTAGCCTTCACTAAGATATGTTGCATGAAGTTCTCTAGCATAATTGTAGCTATCAACAAGCTTAGCAGGTACATACTTGATCTGAGCATCATATATGTCTGATGTCACAAGTTGTTGCATACGAGTTTTGTAGCTGTCATACATGACGCCATCAAAGTAATCGTATACGTGAAACTGCACAAGATGTTGAGCATCTAGTCTATCATCTGCGGTAGGCTTTTGCTTACGAACTAATGATATAATCTTTTCAAAATCACGTTTTAGTTTGTGATTGTATAATTCACCGTCAAGTACAACATCTGGTTGTTGTTGAAAAAACGGTATAAGTGCTAACTCAATATGAGCTAGATTTTTAAATTGCTTGCCAGTACGTGAATACGCGCCATTTTTAGTAAATAGACAGCGTACACCGTCTAGCTTAGCTTGTATGTATACAGGTTTAGACCAGTCAACTCGTGACTCGTCAAACTTGTGTGCTAGCATAGGTTTTTGCATATTATTTAAATTTTTTAAGTTTATTTTCAATATTTGTTATTTTTTCTTTTAAAACTTTACAAGCTTCATAGTTTTCACGTTTAAGCTCAAAGTCTAATTTAGTCATAGCAGAAGCTAATTCTCCTAATAATACCTCTTCTTGATCCTCTTCNGGAAGACTAAAAATACTTATTTCAGTAAATTTTTCCATAACTCTATTAGCTATGTCTTCTGCTAGTTTGTCTAATTGTTTTTCTGTCATATTATATTATCTAACTGTTTTCGTATTTAGTTTGTAATTCTTTATATCTAGTCTCACCGTTAGCAAAATCAGTATAGTACATAGGTTCTTTCTGATTCATATATTTAGATATAATCTTTTCTGGTTTTAATACAAAAACACACTGATTAGAATACATATTCCAACAACTTACGTGTATTTTGTCTTTATTACCAGTCCATATAATATATCTGTACTCATGATCTATTCTATCTGCTTTAGGATATAAATAAACACTATCGTAATAAAAATCGTGTACAAATTTTGATGCCAGTCTTGAACCATCTTGACACCCGTTACTGTGTGTCATTAGCCAATTAGCTATTTGCACAGCTTGCCATTCAGGATAACCATCGTGGTGCTGATACATATTTACATAGCTTTTGTCTTGTACAAGATCAGGGTGTATAGCAAATCCTTCTGGATACTTGCTACTATGTTCACGGTCTACGACCATTGTTAAGTTTCTAGTGCTCATGTTCTACTAGTATTTGCTCGATTTCATGATCGAGATTAGTAATTTCTCTTGCAAGATCTAAAAAATTTCTAAGAGCATTAACTTCATAGTTGCTAAGCTCATCTGTTTCTCTGTCTTCGATCGCATTTATGCAATCTCTCATGTCTCTGACGGTATTTTCAAACCGACAATAACTCATATTTGCCATATTTATTTATTTATAATTTAGGTGCGCAGGGTGGACTCGAACCACCGACCTCGAGTTTATGAGACTCGCGAGCTAACCAGCTGCTCTACCGCGCAATTTTTAATCTAGTAAANCCATATAGGCTTCTATATTGTTTTTAGAAAACCATCTTAGTGCTTTATGAAAGTCATCTTTGTGTTTATCAGTGACAATACCTGCTATCTGAGAGCCAATAATAAAATCATACATAGATAACTCTTCAGCTGTAAGCTCATATTCTTCGCCAGAAAATGGATTTTTAACAGTATCGCCAGATTTGTATATCATTCCATTGAACCATTTAGGTAATTTATTCTTTTTCCCACTCATATCCTTCTTCTATTAATTCGTTTTCAACTTCGTGTTTCATATCGCTCCAATATTCTTCGTATACTTCTTCAATAGCATCTTGATAAGCATACTCATCTTTATTGTACTCATCTATGTATATTGCTAAACCATCATAGATAGCTTGTGGTAGTTTTTCTAACCAATCAGACTCATAATAGTATAAATCTTGTTCAATATACGGTGATCTGTCATCTTCAGTAGCCATATATACTTCATAACCATCCGCTGTTGTTTGTGTATAGAAAAACATTTGACAGGATCCGTTCCAGTCTGTTTTAATTTCAGCGTCATAGTATTTTAATACTACTTTTTCCGCTCTTCAGTGTCTAATTCTCCAGGTATACAATACCTTTTTCTTCTAGTTTTTCAAGGATTAAATCCTCTGTTAGTTTTTTAATTGCCATATTCTATTTTATCATTATTAGTTACCATCCACTCACAATCTTTTACGCTGTGACCTGCACCATATAAAAATGCTTCACAACTTTCATGATCAGGATTCCATTCGTTTTCATCTGTACATAACGAGCTAATGTTATATCTATATGCTTTACCGTCATTAAAATCTAGTAAAAATATATATTTAGCTGTCTCATCTGCTATTATTATTTCTTTTTCTTCGATCATTTCAAAGTATTTTTTTACTGTATCACTCATATTATTTGCTTATTATATTATCACCATACATAAAGCTATACGCACTCATCTCCCAGCTATTTAAATTAGCATATGTCATTAGGTCTCTAAGCTCATCAATAGTTAGCTCGTACCATAATGATTTTGACATTAATGTGTACTTTAATCTTTTAGCTGTGCTGAATTTTTTAGCACTTTCTTGTAAGTTTTGTTTTACTTCTGGTAGAAGACTTTGATAGATTGTTTTTACTGTCATGTTTTTATTTTATTATCAATTATTATTCGTATTAGTTTTGTAATTTTTTAAGTAGTAATTAAGCAAAAAGTTTAATCTAGCTAAACCTGACCAGATAAGCGCTCTTGACCAAGTGTCATGTTCTTCAGTAACTAGCCCATTACTTTTAAGAAATACATATTTAATCTTACGTTTATATTTAGGGTTTAGTTGCCATATTCTATCGCTACTGTCACATCTACGTACATAACCTGATTTATAAGTAGCTAACATCTGACCTGTAGGCATTTTAAACTGTCTAGTGCCATTTTTGGCTTGTCTTTGTGTAGTTACTTCTTGAATACCATATTCTATTAGTAACATTCTTGCGTAAGCATTTTCTAATGCCTCTTGTTCTTGTCTCCAATTCATAATTTAAATTTAGTGGACGTGGCAGGAATCGAACCTGCGTTATTAAAATTAGCTGGGTTGCTATTATAATTGAGTATACTCTCCCTTAATTTTAATCTAACCATTTCACGCCCTTATTTGCGCCTCCAAGATTTGTGAACTGCGGCTGATAGTTCTTGTGAAACTACCTGTACTTCAAGCACTTGCTTGTTAGCTATAATAGGAATATAGCTTACTTTTTTAGTTGAAGAACAACTGACACAAGTGTTATAACCTAGCTCGATACGAACTGNGTGTACTATTTTACCGCATTTACAAATCATAGTTTATTTTATTATCTTACTTTATTCGTATTAATTTTGTAATAGCTTGTTTAAAGCNAGATTTATTACATATTCTTTCATGTCTTGATACTCATCGCCTTCAAGAGGTACATCAGATAACTGCCAATCGACACTATCTTCTATTATTTCTTTTACATGATTAGCTATAGCTTCTGCATGTATGTCTAATTCTTTCATTTTGCTCATTGTTTTGCTATTAATTTTAATTGTTCTACTGAATATTTTTTACTTGTTTGTTGCCACATACGATTGTGAGTGAACTTACGTGCTTTGGTATAAGATTTTTTACCTGATATTCTTACTCGATTATATTCTGCATCAGTTAGTCCACTGCACACACCGTCGTGGGCGTGCTTACGTCTATGCTCCGCAGCTCGCAATTTTTTTGCCTGTTTTGCATAGAGGCATAATTCTTTCATGTTAGTAACTACCATGGTAACAATGTTTTTTCTATGTAAGTTAAACCTTTGTAGTTAAACCAGTGTGATTTACCGTATTGTTCTTTGTTTTCATTATAAATAAAGCCAAATGAGTTTGGTAGATCGCCTATTAAATAGCCTTGATAAGTAGTATTTGCTATTTTTATTGTATTTTTGGATAAGAATTTGATTTTTTGCATAGTTTTTTTATTTTATTATCTATAGTAATTCGTATTAAATTTGTATTATAAACATTTATGAGCGTTAGTTAGTGCATATTTAGCTAATGATTGACGAAATTCCCACTCGCGCTTGCGATATTCGTAGTCAGTACACCATTTGTACATAGCTCTGCTATTAGTATTAGGATTGTAATTAGCTTCAAACTCATCTATTTGTTGAAGTTTTTTAGTGATTAAACCTTTAGCGTCTAATTCTTTGAATTTAGTATCTTTAAATTGCATAGTATTATATTTTAGTAGAAGTCATAGTATATTTCTCTAACCTTAGACTTCTGTTCATCAGTTAGTTTAGTATAGTGCTTGTCAAATAGTCGCCAAGATATTTTTAGTAATGTATAAGAGTAATTGCACATAGTTATATTATATTATCTATTT